>Ga0187778_10000503_pt1 | contig 27857 bp, 22 predicted proteins | sample 1015_Q2_SP5_20_M_FD_132418 | JGI IMG/M metagenome (GOLD analysis project Ga0187778, IMG submission 132418) | Tropical peat soil microbial communities from peatlands in Department of Meta, Colombia - 1015_Q2_SP5_20_MG | ecosystem: Environmental > Terrestrial > Soil > Wetlands > Peat | place... | reverse complement strand
CGCTATCACCTGTTGGACTTCTACGACGAAAAAAAGAAAACGACGGCCATGGCCAGAACCACCGCGTATACGGCCTCAATAGTTGCGCAACTTATGCTCAAGAAGACCTTAAGAGGCAAAGGATTAGTCCCGGTGGAAAAGATCGGAGCCGATCCTGAACTTTTCAAAATGATCATTGGCGAACTTCAAAAGCACCACGTGAATGTAACTGAAGAAGTCACCTGAGACTAACCAGTTGATAACCACTTAGGTTGTACTCCCAAACCTTCAAAGATAACCCGAGTTGGACATGAAAACCAGCCTTAAGGCTCATCTGATCTTGCAAAGCCAGCCAAAACAAGATCAAGGTTGCATTTTGACCTTTTCTTCCTATGAGCTCGAGAATAACTCTTCAAGGCTGAAATGGCAAACACTTAAAAGTGAATGTGAAAGCGATATTGCTGAGTAATCGAGAAGGGCTATGGAATTATGCAGAATTTACCAGCCATAGTTGCCGCTGGAAGAACAAAGTTCGGAGAACACTACGAAAAGGAACCTGAAAAACTGATTGAAGAATCATGGCTTAAAGCCTCCATCGAAGCTAACCTAGAACGAAAGGACATAGAAGCCTGCTACTTATCAGATTATTTTCTTCCCATAACAAACAAACTGGGACTCGAAGAGGGTTTCTTATCCGAACTTACTGAACTCCACGTACCTATGGAAGTCACACGGTCATTCAGTTCAGCCTTAACAAACGCTTGCAACGCTATTATTGCTGGCAGACACGATGTCGTGTTGGTCGGTGGCATAGAGAAGATGACCGACCGGTGGGACAAGATTCGGGACGATTTGATGCTTCTTGAAGATCCTTGGAGCTTCTATGCCGGATGCACACCTGAGGCAAACCATGAGCTTATGCTTAGGGCCTACATAAGGAAGTATGGCTTGAAAGGAGAAGACCTTGAAAAACTGAACGTTGCATTGGCGCAAATCTCCGTCAACAATCACTTGCACGGAATGAAGAACGAGTTTGCCCAGTATCAGAGAAAAATAACTGTTGAAAACGTGCTGAATGCAAGGAAAGAAGCCCGAAAACCACTGGGGCTCTACGATTTCGCCCCGATTTCTGATGGTGCTGCGACGCTCATCCTCAGCAGCGACAAAACCGCAAAAAAGCTCACGGCGAAGCCAGTGTACATTCAAGGTTTTTCCTCGGCGACTGACTTCTTGACCTTCCCTGCAAGAGATGATCTTACACACTTCATCGTGACTAGAATAGCCATGAGGAATGCTCTAAAAATGGCTGGGGTCACACTGAAGGACCTCCAACTCCTCGAACTTTATGATCAATCCACGATCATGGAAATGGTCTCACTCGAAGACATGGGGTTCTGCGAAACAGGAAAAGCATGGAAGGATATTTTCGAAAGCTGTCAAGATTACAAAGATTATTATGATGTCAATGGAAAGCAGCTTTTCGTTAACATGAATGGCGGCTTGAAAGCTGACGGCAACCCGTTGGGGGCAACTGGCGGCGCTCAGATCTTCGAAGTTTTCAGACAGTTGAGGAGAGAGGCCGGAGAAAGACAGGTGAAGAGCAATGAAGGCTTGGAGCACGGGTGCGTGCTTGAGCTTGAAGGTTTCGGAACTAAGGGTTACATTTACGTTTTAGGGAGCGAAAAGAAATGAGCAGTGAACCGATAGAGAGAAGAGTTTCCTACTTAGGCGACAGACTGAGGGGAACGCGCTGTCAGATCTGCGGCAAGGAATACTTTGAGATAAGGGATTACTGTGGAAACTGTGGAAGGAAAAGCTTTGGAAAAATGTTGGACACCGACCTCTTCTACGAAAAAGGCGAACTGGAAGTTTGCACGCTAGTCAACGAACCAACTAACAAGTTCATGAAACTCGGCAGCTACGTTTACGGGATTGTCTCGTTCCACGATGGAAAGATAAGGGTTCCCGGAAGATTGACAGATCATATGGTAAAATGCGATGAGGATATCGATTTTTCAAATCTTGAAGGTAGACCCGTTACGCCGAGATTCCGAAGGCGCTACTCGGTAGATAAGAACGACGTCATCCCGACGATATCATTGACTTTTACGTTTGCTGACGAGTATTACCCTCATCAGAACCACAGCTTCCTGAAACCAAGAAAAGAGTATGACGTCGCCGGAATAGTTGGGTACGGTTGTTACTCTTCAAGGTTTAGAATAAAGGAAGGAAACATGCAACGCGCTATCCCGTTCATTGACGAGGACGCTATAACCGCAGCGGTAGAAGCTGGAAAGCTGGCTCTTATCCATTCAGGAATTAATAACTCACGCGTTGGCAAGATCTACGTAGGCTCAGAATCCAATCCGTACGCGGTCAAACCCATAGCCTCGAAAGTTGCCCAAGTTCTCAGACTAGGAGAGGAAGATGAGGATGACGTGCAGGGAGTTGACGCTGTCGATACAGAATTTGCCTGCAAGGCAGCCACAAGCGTTTTCAAGGATGCCGTCTCTCTCGTCAACTATTCAGGATCAAACGTCGATAATGCCATGGTCATAGGAGCGGACAATTCTCAATCAGCCCCAAGAGATTGCCCAGGCGGCGAACTGGACCTTTTCGTTGGATACGGCGCAGCTGCTTTCATCTTTGGAAAAAATGACGTGATCGCAGAAGTTGAAGGCTGGTACTCATGCACATCTGACACTCCTGACTTCTGGCGGAGAGACGGCGAAGCGTTTCCAATGCATGGAGGCAGGTTCACAGGAGATCCAGCCTACTTCAAACATGTGCGAAAAGCATCAAAGAAACTCATGGAACGCCTAGGATTGCAGGCAGGAGATATTGACTATTTCGTCGCGCACCAGCCAAACGCACAGTTTCCAGTGAAAGTCGCTAAAGAACTCGGATTCAAAGAAGAACAGTACCTTCCATCACTTCAAGTCGTAAAATTCGGCAACACGTATTCAGGAGCTTCCCCCGTGGGATTAGCAGCCGTCTTGGACGTCGCAAAGCCTGACTCCCGAATTCTTGTTGCAAGCTACGGATCAGGTGCTGGAAGCGACGCCTACTCGCTGTTGACTACTAGCCAGATCTTGGAAAAAAGATCTCGTCAGAAACTAACGGTTAAATACCAAGCGGAAAACCCTTACCTAGAATACGTGGACTATACGACCTACAGACGGTTAAAAGTTGGGATGTGAGGGCGCCTGAAAAACAACAAAACTGACGAGAATGTGCAGGAGCAAAAGGAGGCTGTAGAAGAACAACCGAAAAGAGCGTCCCCAATCTATGAACAGATTCTGGAAGTATTTTATGCGCCCCGAAAGGCATTCAAAGAGATAACCAAACAGCCAAAATACCTCGGCCCTATACTCATACTGATCCTGTTCGTAGCTGCAAACACCGCATATGGTTACGTAATCCTCTCAAAAAGCTACCTTGAACAGACTCTTCCGAAGGTTGACGCATCCGCAAATCAGTTTGATGCATGGACTGAAAACGCGTCTTTATGGAATTCCACGCCTGGAGTGGCCATAACAGAAAACTTTGTCGATTTCATAAACGGTAGCTACTATGGGAACAGGAGCATTTCATTCTCAACAATCAACAGTTCCCAGATCTCCATGCAGATAATGAACATTGGCCCTGCGAACTGCACCAGACCTGGTGGCTACGAAAACATGTCTGTTAGAGTGAAAATCGTTGACCCTCAGACACCGCCGCCTTCAAATGCTTCCATCTACTTGTTCTCGGGAGAAACCTCAAACTACTACTATAACTTGACGGACACTTTTTCAAGCACAACAGCAGGTGTCTGGAACAACTTGACTATTCCTTTAGATACTGCCGGCTGGGTAAACAACAATGCAAATGCGGATTGGGGCAATATCACCGGGTTGAAGCTAGAGTTCAGCTGGCCTCAACAAAACTCCAACATCACAATGCTCGTTGACGGTCTATTCTTCCGCGGCCTCTTCCAAACCCCGCTTGACTCTGCAGGTGCAAGCTACCTGTTCAGTTATTCATTATCGGGCATCTTACAGTTTGTAATCGAATGGATTTTTATCGGCGGCATAATCTTCTTGGCAGCAAAAGGTCTCGGATCAAAAATGAAATGGAAAGCGATACTCATTCCAGTCGGATTTGCTCTCATTGCTCTAGTTGTACAGACCATTGTAAACACGATCGTGATATCAACGTTGCCAAGCCTATACTATCCCTTCGAGATTTTCGGAGGGACAGCGGCAGAACAAACAGCGGCCATTAACGCATTATCAAACCAAGTAGGACTCGCCACAGCTATCAGCGGATACATACAACTAGCTACTCTGATATGGATCATAGCCCTGTGCGCAATAGCCACCCGTCTGACCACAGAGTTTTCATGGGTCAAAAGCGCTACTATCAGCGCAGCAGCCGTAGGCGCCACATTCCTTCTCGGGTTGTTACTTGGAATCTAGAATTGCACTGAAACAAAAAGTGAAGTTACACGCTAAAAACATTTCATAAGTGGTGACGAGCGTCGAAGAGATGACATAACCTGTATACATCCATGCAAAGAGTCGGCTTAAGAGGTTATTCCAAATGAATGGACAGTAGTCTTTTACCCTAAAGTTTAAGAAAAGTAAAGACAAGAGTTTCGTCAAAGCGTGAGATGTCGTATTCAATCTAAGCAGGAGAAATAAGTGAATGGATCTTACTGAGGTTACCATAATAGTTCTAATCTCTAACATGATAGTCAACTGCATTCTGGCTGTTCTATATTCTTACAGAGTTAAAATAGAGAAGGAACAGGTGAACATTATGGCTAGAAATGCAGAAGCTAAAGCCTGTCTAGAAGCAATGAAGAAGCACATACACACTGAAAGAAAGGATATTGAGAATATGAGCAAGGAAGAACTGAAAGAGTTCCTAGATTATCTTGAACACGTAGGCGAGTAAGAATAGTAAAGCAATGTGGAAAGCAAATTTTTAACCATCAACCGGTTTTTCACGAGGACTACCATCAACCGAAAACTTCACGAACGCATGGTTAGCAAAATTTATATGGTTGAAGGGTAATTTTGGGAGTAACCGGCCTCAACCTAGGCTCAGGTGTCGAGTCGCGACACGATGGGTTTTCATGGCAATAGGTTGGTTCCATCAAAAGGACGAAAGCGTGAGATGCCAAGAAGTCTACCTGAAAAGACTAAGAACGCGCCTAGAAAGCCGCGACGATTTGGGAGCCAAAGCAGATTTCGACCAAGCAGACCTTTTCTACAATCATTTCCCGTGAAAGAGAATCAAGAATTAGAAGTTGTCATTGACGACATCGGTAGCCAGGGGGATGGCATAGCTAAACTTCAAGGATTTCTCATTTTTGTTCCCGGGAGCAAGGTAGGCGAACGCGTCAAAGTCCGAATTGCTTCAGTAGGTGGAAAATTTGCGGCTGCAGAAAGAATAACTCATATGGAGGAGCAGAATTGAAAATAAAAGATCTACAAAACGGAATGAAACGGGTTTCAATAGAAGCGAAAGTCACTGAAAAATCTGACCCACGCGAAGTTACCTCAAGATTCCAAAACCAGACGCTCAAAGTAGCAGATGCAATCATCGCTGATGAAACTGGACAGATAAAGCTAACATTATGGAATGAACAGATCGACCAAGTAAACGTCGACGGAGTGATCAAAGTCGAAAACGGTTACGTGACAAGCTTCAGAGGAGAGATTCAACTAAACGTGGGAAAATATGGCAAGCTGACAATTGAATAAGGGAAAACAGGTTTCTTAACCTTAAACGTATTATGAGAAAATCGTGAGCAATGCAAGACGATTAATTCTCCAGGGGCATCAGCCAACCGTTTTTTCGCTCAATAATTAGCAAGAACGAAAGCCTACATCCATTTTCCTTTCTTGCCTAAACCATTTCTTCTGAAATTCTAGATAAGAAAGTTTGAGCGATAAGGCCCGCAAATGTCGGGTGCTTAAGCTTTCAAGCAACCGTACTTGCTCTCTCGTTTATAAAAAGAGTGAGGGTGGAGCGGTGGGTTTATCTTACGTAGTCGTCGAATGTCCAGTAATGGTCTTCTTCCTGGAGAACTATGTCCTCAAACATTCTTCGTGTGGTCGAGTCGCCCCGTTTTGTTGCTTCAGCGATGATTTGCCGGTAAAGCGAAAGGGTTTTGGCTTCGAGTTCATGGTCCAATCGCAGAATTTCCAACGTGGTTTTGCCTACGACTGGCAAAGGATCTGGCTTGGTCACTGCTTCGCCGTCGACAAGGTAGATGCGTTCGCTGATTTTCTCGAGATGTTGCATTTCCACCATGAAAATGTCTTTAAGTACTTTGCTAATGGCGGCCTGATAGTTTGTCCCTTGAACGGTTTCTAGCGGAGTCTTCTTCATTCTAAGCTCAAGAAGAGCAGCTTTCTCATGCTGATTAGTGTACTGGATTATCGCGCAGATTTCTCCTGCAACCGCCTTGTTGAGCAACTCGTAATAGTCGGGTGTGAAGATCTTGCGCCATTCTGACAGGGGCACCTTATCTGGTTCTTCTTTCTCATCCTGGAAAGCTGTGTACTCTTGGAACTTAAAGAGGTGGTCTTCTTCTTCCCCGTATATTTTCTCGAACATTTCGCGCGTTTCCCAGTCGCCTCTTTGTCCAGCCTCATCGATGATTTTTCTGTAAAGGACTAAGGCTTCTTCCTCTGCCTTTACGCCGAGTTTAGCAAATTCGCTTATTTTGTCGCCGACGACGGGTTTGCCGCCCTTTGTGGTTGCTTCACCGCCCAAATAGTAGATTCTCTCCATTATCGCGGCGGCATGCTTCATTTCTTGAATCGCGATGTCATGGAGCATTTTTCCGACGGCGTCATAAGTGGTCTTGTCTAGAAGAATGTTTTCGGGAATTTGTTTCTTGATGATTTTCTCCATTTTGGCATGCTGCAGGAAGTACTGCAACGAAACTTGGAATTCACGTTCAACCCCTTGATTTAACAGATCTATGTATTCTTGCGTTGCTTTAACAGCCATAAGGAATCACAACTTTTTTGATAAAAAAGGGGAAGGCGCCAAGATATAAGATTTGTTATCGGCGACAGATTCAAGAAGAAGTAAAGTTCACTAAGGTTGTTTTACGTAGTTTGCGCAGTAAACTGAATCAGGGCTGATCTGGGGTTCGCTTATGGCAATTTTTTTCTCTATACGTCTGATTAGTCCTGAAGCTTGTTCCCCTACACCTACAGACACTAAACTTGTCACGGTCTTCAAGAACAGGCAAGACGGAGAATGCCCATTTTGGACGACAATATTGATCTGAAGATCATGAATTATCGAGTGAGGACTCATTGTTTGGGAGCAGAGGAGAATCGAAGGCACAATTAAATAAGAGATCTTGTATCATCAAACACGTAGTGTAGTCGGAGAAAAGTAAAAGTGGGGGGCCCTCGCAAACTGGTTTTCGAATATCCTCGAAGTCTTAATTTCGAATGTGAAAGATGTGCATTATGCTGTGGCAACACTGAAACGAGGATCAGAAGGATACTTCTGTTGAAAGTCGAAGCCGAACACATTTCGAACAAAACAGGAAAACCTATTGCCGAATTTGCGGATAAGAACGAAGGTACTGAACCTTATGTTTACGAAATGAGAAAGAACAACGACGGAAAATGCGCATTTCTGAAGAACAACGCGTGCAGCATATACAGGATCAGACCCTTGATCTGCACATTCTATCCTTTCGAGCTCAGACCAAGCGGAGACAACGCATATGTTTTCTCCTATACTGATGAGTGCCCCAGTATAGGTCGAGGCCCGAAACTAAAAAAAGAATACTTCAAAAAGCTATTTGCCAATTCGAAAGCACTGATCGAATGAAGAACCGACACCTCTGCGTAATGTATGCGCAAAATCCGTTGTCCTAACGTGCAGTTTTCGATTCAAGGTAGTCCGAAAAAGTTATTCCTCCTCTCTCTCCCATGTTGATGTTGTTTCAACTTAACGCAAATTCCGTTCAACTATGCCAACAATAATTAATGGTTCTAATTAGGGTGAAAATGCGTCTTCTATCACAGTCACCTTCAGAGATAAGCTAACAGCTGTTCGATGTCCGCAGGTGGGTAGCCTGAATAGCACTTGCTGAAATATCCGAAAATTTCTAGATGGCGATCGAGAAGCTTCTGTACTATCTGGGTCCATTCTTGGATTTCCGGTTTTCTGTCGACCTCGATTTTTCCCAAGGTTCCGACGACTTTTTTTCGGTCTCCCTCCCATCTTACGTAGATGAAGTCGGTCTTGCTATCTTCTATGGTGGAAACTGAAGGCTGATCGACGAGAACTAGAGCAGTGCGGGTCTCTCTGAGAAGAGAGTACAGTTCTTCCACTAACAGATCTTTGTTTCTGACTTCGACGGCGTATCGATAGTCTCCTGGCAACACTGAAAGGAAGCTGCGTAAAAGATGAAGATGTTCAGTCTTGAAATATGGGGGAAATTGGAGCAGTAAAGGTCCAAGCTTGTCTTGAAGTTGTGACATGGTTGATAGGAATCTGTCTGTTTCTTTTTGACAGTTCCGCAGCATCTTCACGTGGGTTATTATTCTTGGAAATTTGGCGGAGAAGCGGAAGTCACTAGGGGTCTGCGTTTCCCATGTTTGAACTGTATTTGGTGAGGGAATTCTATAGAATGTGGTGTCCACTTCTACCGAGTTGAACCGTTTCGAATACTCAATTAAGTATCTGTCAGGTTTGAGTCCTTTCACGTAGAAGTTCCCAACCCAGAATGGATAGCTCCATCCCATGGTGCCTACGTGCAGGTTGGCTACTCTGTGTCTCTTGCCTTCAGCAGCAACCATTCTTTTTCACCGGCCCTTTTGAAGCGGGTAAGAACGTATCTGCCGTGAAACTTTTTGCCTTTAAGCGTGAATTCTATTAGATCGTCTTTCCAGATTTTGGTTTCGTACGTTCCGGCATCGAATATTTTGACGGATCCAGCTCCGTATTGCCCCTTAGGTATCGTTCCTTCAAATCTGCGGTATTCGAGCGGATGATCCTCAGTCTCAACTGCAAGCCTTTTTTCGCCCGATCGTTCAGGCAATCCTTTGGGAACAGCCCAGCTCTTCAGAACACCGCTTTTCTCAAGCCGCAAATCGTAATGGAGTCTTCTTGCGTCATGTTCCTGAACGACAAAGCTGTGTCCTATCTTGGCTTGTTGGGCTACAGCTGTAGGCTCTGGGGTGGTGGTAAAGTTTCTTTTTGAAAGGTACTGAGAAAGATTGCCGGACATTACTTGGTCTAACGTGCATTCCGCAGGAGGCTTGTCGCTTCTCAGTCCGCAAAACCTGGGCATGCGCAGTCTGCCATCTTTTGTTACGTTTTGATATGCTACTTGGCAGACAATTTCTGGCTTAAGCCAGATTGGTTTCTCTCGGTCATCCACTTTTTCGAGTGTCGTCTCCTCAACTCTAAGTGGCTGAAAGATCGTGAGCATGGATTTCAAGTCTTCTCGGGAGAAGCCTGTTCCAACCTTGCCCACGTAAATTGGAACGGCTTTGCTGTACAGCCCGAGGATCAAGGCTCCAAAGGCGGATTTTCTTGTTCCTTCGCCTTCGGTGTATCCGAAAATCACGCAGTCGCAAGTTAAGATTTGCTTGATCTTCAGCCATTTGTCGCTTCTTACGCCAGCCTCATACTGACTGTCTTTCTTTTTCGCCATTATGCCTTCCACGCCTTTTGCCAAAGCAGCTTCGTAGTATGCTCGACCCTGATTTTCCACGAAGGCAGACAACACGACGTGTTGTCCTTCACGAACATGGGTTTTCAGCAACATTTTTCTTTCCATGAGTGGAAGATCAACTAATGATTTCCCATCTTTCTCAAGTATGTCAAAAACGACGTAGGTGGCAGGCATGTCTTTGAGGAGATATTGGACGTCCTTGATCGAAGCTGTTTTGCTTCTTTCTGACAGCAGTTGGAAGTCTGCTTTGCCATTTTTCATGATGACTATTTCGCCGTCGACAACGACGTTTTCAGTGAGCGTTTTCAGCTCTTCCAGCTCCGGAAAATTGTATTTTAGCTCTTTGTCATTTCTGCTTCTTACGCTAACTTCGTCATTAACGTAGCTGATTGCCCTTATTCCATCCCATTTGACCTCGAAGATCCAATCTTCTGAGTCGAAGGATTCTTCAGCGACTTTGGCAAGCATTGGCTTGTAATGCCGTCTCATTTCTTCTTCAACTGTTTGAGCGTCTCCTGTAAAGCTACCATCAGCTCTTTGGCTTCTTCTTTCACAGGTTTTTCAACTGTTATTGTTTCGCCTTTCATCTTTTTCTCGATCAACTGCTGGATTCTTTCTTCGTAGGTATCTTTGTATTCGTATATGTCGAAGTCTCCTGACAGATCGGAGACTATCTTCTTCGCAAGGTCCAATTCCTTCTTTTCCGGTTCCTTGAGTTCTTTCAGATCATCGAAGTTGCTTGGATCTGCAATCTCGTAAGCATAGCGGAGCGTGGTCAATACTAGGGCTCCTTTGTAGGCATGCAGGAGGATGGGGTATTCCTTCGTTCTCAACGTGATTTTTCCAGCTCCAGCCTTCTGCATTGTTTGTAACGCGTTCAAAAGCAGGGTGTAAGCGTCATCGTTCTTCTCGGGAGTTAGAACGTAGGATTTTCCGAAGTATATCGGATCTACGGAGAGGTAGTCGACGAATTTGTCGATTCGTATCTTCTGACTGGATGGCGGCTCAGCGGCCTTCAATTCTTCCTTGTCGAAAACGATGAAGTGGTTCTTGCTCACTTCGTACCCTTTGATTATGTCTTGCCACGGCACAACCTTGTTGTCTTTTTCACAGACTCTCTGATACTTTATTGGTTGCCCATCTTGTTTATGGAGGAGCCTGAAAGAAAAGGCTTTGTCAAACGTCATAGTGTAAAGCTTCACGGGAACGTTTACTAATCCTATTGTCACGGTTCCGCTCCAAAATGGCCTTTTAGGAATTCTTACGTTCTGTTCTTCCATCGGTTTAAACCTCAAGTTTTTGCTTGTATTTGAACAACTTTCCCCAAGGATCGCTTGAAAAGTTTGCCGCAGTAAATATAGTGATTTTTTCCGGTTTTAATCCTTTCTTGACTTCATCCCAGCTCAGCGGCATCGAAACAGTTGCCTGAGGCACTGCTCTGAGGCTGTAGGGGCTTATCATCGTTTTCCCATGAGAATTCTGTAGGTAATCTACGTAAACGGTCCCAGGTTCCTTCACTTTAGAGAATTCTGAGACGACGGCTGATGATTCCGTGGACAGATATTTCGCGATTTGATGTGTAAACTCCCTAGTCTGACTAAATGAATATTCACGAACAAGTGGAACCACTATGTGCAACCCTTTCTTCCCAGAGGTTTTTACATACGACTTTAAGTTCAAGGTGTCGAGCTTTTCTTTAAGCAACAAGGCCACATCCATGACATCATCCATGCTTGCCGGCGGCCTAGGATCAACATCAAACAAGGCAAGATCAGGTTTCCTAAACTCTTTGGCCCCTGAAAGAGTCACGTGAAGCTCCAAAGCTGCAAGGTTGGCCAGCCAAATCAGCGTGTCAAGATCATTGCAAACAACGTAGTTGATCTCGCGCTGTGACGACTCGGAATATTCTTTGAACCTCTGTACCCAAGACGGAGCACCTAAGGGCAGATCTTTCTCGTAGAAACCTTCCTTGCCTACTCCATCAGGAAACCTAGTCAAAACCATGGGTCTGTCAGCCAATATTCCCAGCATTCTGGGCGCCATCTTGATATAATATTCGATTACCTGGGCCTTAGTGATTTGCAGGTCTGGATACAGCACTTTATCCAAATTTGTGAACTCGACTTTTGTCAGTTTTTCCATAACAGACCTCTTCAGTCGCTACGTATGTAAGTTTTAGGTAACGAGAGACAGTACGAAGATTCAAATTGTGAGGCTTGGAGCTCAAGACAGAAAACTGTCCCAGATGCGTTTCTTCTGGACAGCATGATGCCTAGGGGGACTATCATCATGAATACCTGGAGAGTGAGAGATGACGAGACATTTTGAAGGACAAATGGAACCTTAAGTGGATACTCATCAATGTTAGTTGAATCGATAATGTACGAAGTCCCCCATATCCCAGAGGAATCCACCTCGCTAGCGTTTGGATACTTAGTTTGATAATCGCTCCAATAGTTTCCACTTGAAACATTTGCGTTGTCCCATATGTTCGTCGATGCTACGTTGTACACTTGTTCTGCGTTTTGTATGAAATTGTTGGAGTAAATGTAGTTGTCATTGGAGATTCCTTCAGAAAAATCGATGCCATGGCCATTCTTCTCTATCGTATTGTCGATGATGCTGTTGTTTTCGCACGAGAAGTGGAACCCGACGCCAGTGTCCATAAAAGAAATCTTGTTTGAGACTACGCTGTTGTTCGTTGATTCGCTGAGTCCAACGCCATCTTCGTATGGGAGCCTGTAAGCTGCAGAATTACGATCAGAGGTTATTTCGTTAGCGTACACCGTGTTGCATTGTGATTGTTTTATCCAAATTGCTGATGTCAGTCCCAATGTTGTTTCGTTGGCGATTATTGAATTCTGTCTGATTACGTTATAGTTGCATGAGGAGACAAGTTGAATTCCGCCCCAGTTGTTCATCAGAAAATTGTCGCTCACGGTGTTGTTGAGACTGTTATCGTTGAGCTGAATGCCTGTGGCTTGATTGTCCGTAAGATTGTTTTCAAGAATACTGTTGTAGCTCGAATCGTAAAGGTCAAGAGAGTCATGAAGAAGCGAGTGATCATATGATATCGAGTTTTGTTCTATCACGTTACCATCAGAATCATTCAGAATGAGACTGGAGTCGGAATTGTTTTCCAGCAGGTTCGATGACAGCGTCCAGTTTTTTGAGTTTAAGAGGCAAAGACCTTCTTCATTATGCTGTATCACGCTATTAGCGATCAGGCCATCATTTGAGGAATTCACGGCAACGCCTATCCCTCCATTTTGAATCGTAAATCCGCTCAATACTACACTGGCCTGCAGGGAAACAACTGTTCCCGTTCCATCGCCATCGAGAATTGTATTCTGTTTGCCTTTCCCAATGAGATAAACTGATTTTCTGGCTATTATATGCTCATAAAATACCCCAGGTTCAACAGAAATTGTCTGTCCATTCCTGGTCTCGGCTGCATCTAAGGCCTCTTGTATCGTCTCGTACTCTATGCCAGTACTAAGGTTGCGAACATTGAAGCTCGACGAAGGTTTTGATTCGAAAAAGCCAGCGGATCTTAGATAGAGAACGCAGACCAAAGATAAAAGCAGTAGCACCAAACAAATGACAAGTATATATCTTCGAAGCATTTTATCTCGCTTACCATTACATTCGCAGACGCTCTTAGGATTTATGGAACAAATACTGTTTGATTTTTTCGAAAGTGCCGCGAACGCTAACCCAAACCCGAAGGTTTTAGTGTCTCCACACAAGCTTGATCGCTGGGAATTGTGCGTGGATAAACCTGTGGTCATTGTTGATTACGATCTCCGGTGGCCGACACTCTATGAAGAAGAAAAAGGACTAATCTGCAAGACTCTTGGACACAGAATTAGAGCAATCGAGCACATCGGCAGCACAGCAGTGCCCAATTTAGGTGGGAAGAATATCATCGACATAATGGCAGGCGTTGATAACATTGATGAGGCAGATGAATGTCTATTGCTGTTAGGAAGCGCCGGTTATGGAGACGTGTCCAAGGTTCCGCCACCAGACGACGCAGAATGGTTTTACTGTTTGGGAAAGAGTCTCCACATTGTTGGGTGTCATTTGCACCTTGTCAAGTATAATAGTGAACATTGGAAGAAACACATAATCTTCAGAGACTTTCTGAGAAAGAACCCTGAGACCGCCCATGCGTACTTCAATTTGAAAAAGAGATTGGCTGCAAAATATGAAACAGACCGTTTAAGATACACAGAAGCAAAGACAACTTTCATAGAATCTATTATAGAAAACACCAAGCACAGCTGTCTAGGTGTTGATAGTTATAGGATAAATTATATACTCAGGCCGATTTAACACGCTTGAAGCAGGACACGCGTACGTTTAGGCTATGTAGAGCATCTTGCCGCCGCCTTCGCCAAAGGGTGTTCCTATTATGATTTGGTGGGTTGAGTGTCCGTAGGTGAAGTAAAGAATAATTTGCGTCGGATCTTCAAATATGTCGTGTATGAAATGGCGTTCTCAACAATCCAAAGAGTACGAAGGAAGAAGCATTAAATGTGAGTCACTATGCAGAACCCAGTCGTGTCAAGTTCGCCTGAAACGTCGAAGCTAATTATGGGACCGCATGCTTGGAAACTTGAGATGAATGAGTTGGTGATACATGAAATTGAGACCTGCATGTCACCAGAACAGAGAGTCAAGAACGGTCCCATTAATGGATAGTTATCGTATTGTTTGCATCGCGAGAGAGAGCAGGGCGAACGAGACAATAAATCTTTACATAACAACAAAGATTTGCGGGAAGAGTATGAGAAAATATGCGAAATGTCTCACGCTGACTTTCTTCGCCCGTGCGATATATTCTAAAATCGGCCATTGTGAGAAGCATTGTGTCTCATGTTCGTCGAATCTCAGAAGCGTGAGCCTTGGTAGAAGTTCGCCAGTTTTGGAAATGATAGAGAAAAAGAGGGTGGTTACGGGGTGGTTTGTTCCCCGAAATGTTTGGCTACGACCGCGATGTCCCTAATGTCAACTTTGCCATCACCGTTTATGTCGCCTAAAGGCAAGTGTTGAATCGCATAAGTCATAATAGTGCTGGTCTGGACGTCTCCTAGGTCGTTGTAGACTTGTATGAAGAAGTGCACTGCGTCCACGCTGTTCGGTTGCCCAGGAACGGCTTGAGTCCACATCTGAGTAGTTGAGTTGTAGGTCATCGTCGTGTTCCACCAGCTACTGTTATCAGCCTCGTAGCAGAGCACGATGTTGTTTACGCGGTCTGGCTCAGTGACATTGGCCGTAACTAATACTGGCACGTTCGATCTAGTGGTGTTGGACTGCACGTAAGTTGGTGGGTTCATCGGCGCAAAAACGACTGAAACTATTTGCGGCAGTGGAATTGGCAGATTTGAAATCATCACATCATCCACGTAGAATGGACCAGGAGACCCATTTGAGTAGTGATACCAAAATATTATTGAGCTGAGAACTATGTCAGAGAGATTGTAGCTTGTGAAGTACGAGTTGACCTCCTGTGCAACATTTCTTGTAAACTCATTCCAAGTGTTAGGGCTAAGATTCACTTGGAATAGCAGTTGATCTGTGATGTTTGTTGCTCCCGCAGTGTTCCAAATCCACATGTAAGCGATGTGGAATGCGGGTTCCATGGTAGACGCATAGCTGAAATAGAGATATATTGCGTCGTATGGATACTTGAGGTACCCCAATGAACCTACTTCTGTTGGGTATATCGCTGCTTGTAGATAAATGCCTGAATCCAATGGCACTCCTGGTGAGAAATTTTGAGATATGTTGCTGTCATATTCCACGTCTGAGATGTATGCCGAATACAGGCCTCCGTGAATCGTAGCGTTGCTGAGTGTGCAGACTCCACCGACAGTCCATCCTTCAAATGTTCCCGTCTCAAAGTCACCATTCACTACGAAATTGGTTGGGTCTGATGATGATTTAGCGTCCTGGGTTCTGTAGGTTGCTGCTAGCAAAATGGATGCGAGCAATATTGCGAGAACAAGTAAACTCACGGTTTTTTTCATTTATCCTTCCCCATCAGCATATACGTCATCGCGCGGTAAAATCTTTATGGCTAACTGTTCTAACATGAGCGCCCGCGCTAACGGATGAGTATGGACATCGAAAAGAAAAGGAGGGTTTTTGTGTTTAGGTGTGGATTGGATATTTTCTCGGGTCTATTCCGTTTAAGAGGTCGTCTATGCAATGAACGTAGCTTTTTGATATTCTCGTAGGTTCGGCATTCTCTCCATATCTATTGGTTAAAAGTCTGACCGTTTTTTCGTGTTCTTTGCGTTTTTGTTCTAGCCATTTTTCAACTGTTTCAATGATGCGTTCTAGTTCGATAGGGTCTTTCTTAGGGAATACTTGACCGAGTAGCTCGGTTAACCGTTCAGGTTCTTTTCTCATGGTTCGTACTTCCGGTTGCGATAGAGAGCCTGCTGTTCCTTCTATCGTGTTCACCTATTCGTAGCCTGCTCCAATTAGTCTTTTGGCTTGATCTTTAGTGTCTGCGACTTTTACGTTGTATTGTCCGACTTCTTCGATTGCGATTAGTTGCGTATAGAGCATGTCGTTTCTATTTTCTTGTGTCCGAGTCGTTGCATGACGCTATGTTATGCGTTCGTCTGTAATAGTCGCAGGAATGATGGTGTCTAAGGTTTCTGAGTGGTATTTTGAAAGTTCGGTTGAAGGAGTTTTTTAGCTACTTGTCTTCTTGCTCTTTGCTACATTTCACCCATTGATCCGCGCTTGGAAAAGGTGTTTCGCTCGTGTATTTGTTGAGATATTCTCTAAGGAGTCTCTGCGGTTGTGGCTTTCAGCGGCATTTTTCTGCCATTGTGATTTTCGCATCCTTCATAACTTATGATGCCTCATTCAGCGCCAATTAATTTTCGTTGCATTGTTGCGAGTTCTTGTCCTTCTAAGCCTGTTTGTTCTAGGATCGTGAAGATTGTTGCGTATTTCTTGGGTGCACCACTTATGATCCTGTAGATGTTTTGAGAGGTTGGAATGATGGGAATGATGGGTATGTTTCTGTCCAATTTGTAGTATTTTGGTCTCTTCCATTGGATTCCATTGGTTGTGCAGGAGCATTAGTAACTGAAGACTAATTTTTGTTTTGTATTGTTTCTGAGTTTGAGGTTTGCGATGTAAAGCTTGACGTTCTCGGGGTCGCGTAGGTCAGTGTTTGCTACTAATTTTTTGAGCGATGTCGCGACGGTTTCTATTGTGTTTTTGGCTTTGCCTTCTTTTTTGAGGTCTAGGAGAGTTTTTATTATCTCGTCTGCATACTTGGTGCTTGTTTGGGGCCGTCGTATAGCTTCCATGTCCGAATCGCAAAATCGTTGGCTAGATTGGTTCTGGATATGGCTAGATTGGTTCAGTATACCAGCCTGGGGCGTTGGCGATCCTGGGTTCAAATCCCAGCGGCCCCACCAAAACAACCAACTAGAACGTATCTTTCTCGCTAGTTCGCTTTTGTTCCTTGAATATCGTATTTTCCACATTTGTAACAGACGAGATACAAGAAACCTGCCCAAAACCATGTCCTCCGCCAGCGATAGATCAATTGTGAATACAAAGCTTGTTTCCGTCAAGACACGCATGGATTCTTAATCTTTGGAGAACAACAATGGACTGAAATGTCTCATGTCGGAATGTTCCCGAGCAATTGGGTTGGACAAAATCCGTCAAGACTTGTGGGAGATAGAGCAATCTTCTATATTTGCGTTCTATGTTGGAACTACCTCTGGCTTAACGATAGTTTAAATATCGCCTTTTCCTTATTTACAAATTAGACAATTAGAGGGAGAAGGAAGAATGAAAATAAAGGCCATATTATCGATGTCGCTTGTAATAATATTACTATTGAATTTTGCAGTAATTCTAGGAACGGCATCCGCACCTACTACACACAACGCAGATGCCATGTGGATTGACGCACCATCAATTGTTTTTGACAACACGACTGCTTCAATAGGAACAACATTCAACGTTACAGTCTGGCTTAACATCACCGAAAACGTTTTTGCATACCAGATCGGCCTCCATTACAACCGCACACAGCTTCAATGCATCAATGCAGGCCTCACAGGAGGGACCACGAGCAACTACTTCAAGGGTCACACAACTTCACCAGCTGGGCCGACCATCGACACGAGCTCTTTGGGCAATGGAAGCGTACTGGCTGGCGAAACACTCTTCGGCACCGATTTCATTCCAGGACCGAAAAACGCGAGCCTGATCTGGGTGGAATTCCAGGTTCTGATCATGCCGACCGCCGGCAACCTCACGAGCAACTTCGACATAAGCACAGAATATCCCTCCAACACGTTCGTTCTGGACACAAACCTGAACAACATCAACTTCACACCTTACAATGGAAGTTACCTGTTTATTGGACCCCCAATCACGGCGCCTCCACCACTCGCAGTCTCAATAAGCCAATCTTCAACTACGATCTACGCGGGGCAATCAGTGCTCTTCACTTCAACGGTCACCGGAGGATTGCCACCCTATACGTACCAATGGTTCCTGAACTCAACCTCAGTTCCAAGTGCAACCGCGAAAAACTGGACCTACACGCCACCAGAAGCTGGCTCAGGCATGGTGTACCTGAACGTCACAGACAGCAACGCGACAATTGCAGAATCAAACACTTTGTTCATAACGGTCTTACCACCATTGACAGGAGCCGAAATTTACGTTAACCCGCCTCAAATACTGGACTTATCCTTAGCGCCAGGATCAACCATCTCGATTAACGTCACAGTGGCCAACGTTGCAAGTCTCGGAGGATGCGTGTTCAACCTCACGTATGACCCGAATGTACTGAACTGGATAGGCTTCGACTTTATACCAGTCCAAGGACAATACCCGACGCTTGATCTCATAGCAAACAAAACAGGATTCACATGGATGAGTCTGTACTATTCGCCGGCGATTAGCGCCGTTCTACAGCCGCTTGTCACGCTACGCTTCAACGTGAACTCTTATGGAATAACACTCCTGAATCTAACTGGCACTGAAGTATTAGACCAAAATCAGAATCCACTGACTCACAATACATTCGGAGGAATATTTGCCAACATAATACGTGACGTCGCGGTCACAAACGTCGTCCCAACCTCGCCTTGGGTGTACCAAACTTGGACAGACAACATCAACGTGACTGTTGCAAACTTAGGAAACGTAACAGAAAGCTTCAACGTGACCGCATTGTACAACGGCACCGCAATAGGAACGACCCCAGTAAACAACTTAGCATCGAATACGCAGACAACAGTAACAATCCCATGGGACACCACAGGAGTCGCTACAGGAAACTATACCATATCTGGCACCGCATCGTTCGTACCATACGAAACCTACTTCAACACGACGAACAACGTCTACGTAGACGGCATAGTTCAGGTACTGACGATAATACATGACGTCGCCATAACGAACGTTACGCCGCTAATGGCCTGGGCATATGCCAACACAACCGTGCCGATAAACGTGACGGCTGCCAACCTTGGAAACGCCAGCGAAACCTTCACAGTGACAGCCTACTACAATGCAAGTACTATCAGCACAATTCTAGTGACTAACCTCGCCGCGGGCACCAGCACGACTCTAACATTCGATTGGAACACGACTGGAATAGCTGGCGAGAGCAATTACACGATATCTGCCTTCGCATCATATGTCCCATTCGAGTACAACACCACCAACAACCGCCTAGTTGACGGCCAAGTTCTGATCCTGGCTCAGGTCAGAGATGTTGCAATCACAAACGTCGTCACGTCTCTGAATTCGACGTATCAAGGAAGAATCATAAACATAACGGTCACGGCCAGCAACCTCGGGCAAGTAACGGAGTCATTCAACGTTACCGCCTTCTACGATGCGAACCCATTGGGAACCGTGCCAATCATCAACCTCGCTCCAAACGCAAGCGTCGCAAACGTGTTCATGCTGAACACTTCTGGTCTCATGCTCTACCACAATTACACGATTTCCGCTCAGGCATCGATCGTTCCATATGAGGTCAACACGGCTAACAACCTGTTCGTCGACGGAACCATATTTGTGAAAATCATCGGAGACGTCAACGGAGATGGCAAAGTTAACATTGAGGACATATCCATCATTGCCAAGGCCTTCGGATCAGTCGGACCAGGCTACTTATACCCAGGATCACCCCCGAGCCCGAACTGGAACCCTAACGCCGACCTAAACGGTGACAACAGAGTAGATATAATAGACATCAGCCTCGCAGCAAGAAACTTCGGAAAATCTTATCCCTGAATTCAACCTAACATCCCTTTTTTTAGTTAGCACACACGTCTAGACAGTTTTTTAGACCGATTATTGGAAGATTTTAAGGGTCAGCGTGTGATCGGGAAATCATGCCTTGACAAAAGCTAAAAGGAGCTAGCATCGCAGGGCCAGTTAGTTATTAAGATTTGAAACGGAAAATGCGACTAGGAAATCTAGAGTAGGTGATAGTTGCTCACCTGCGAAACCCTTTCATACGCGGATCTGACATCTAGAATTGAAATGAAATGACCTCGCCCTCCGACATTCAAATGTTTTTGGAGAAAGCCAAGGAACGCGAGAAAACCTACGAGTGGGCTGAGGCAGCAAAATGTTACGAAAAAACACTGCTCTCCGGACAAGAGGATGCTTCACGTGTTGGCGATACGTTGGAGAGAATTGGCTTTTGCTATAGTTGGGCCTCTCAGCAAGCTGAAAGTGTTGAAGAATTCAAGAAGCTGAGACAATTGGCAGTGGACGCCTATCAGCGTTCAACGAAAGCTATTGAAAAAGAAGTTACACCTGAGAATCAGGAAAAAATCGCTCAACGTAAAACCGTCACAGGCTTCATCGGTTCCTGGCTAGCATCTACCTCATCTGAAAAGAAATCAATGCTCGATGAAAGCCTAAGAATCGGAAAAGAAGGCTTAGAGAAATACAAAACATCTACGGATCAACTTGGATTTGCAAAAATGTACAATAATCTGCTGCTCTGTTTCTTCGAGAGACTTTGCGTCGCATCTGACTGGAGAGAATACAAAACAATAGTCCAGGAAGGCGTCAATTGCGGCTCTGATGCCATCAGAGCCTTATCAGAGCATCGGGACAAGGACGAACTGCTTCAGGCCTACTCAATGGCCAGCCTCCTAAACTGGAACGCAGCGAACGTGAGTGAACAAGAAGAACGAGAACGCAAAGAGCTTTCGCGGACGAGTCTAGATTATTCAGAGAAAGCGCGTGAACTGTCCAAGGAGGTGAACAGTCCCTTTCCAGTAGCCATGGCAAACTGGGCAGAAGCCTTGTCTACCTTAGTCTTCACTGAAAAAGTTGAAGAAGCTCTCACGCATGGCCAGGAGATGTTAAAACAGGGAACAGTACTAAAAGACAACTACCTGAAGGGAATTGCATACTACATCCTCGCATTCGTGACTGACTGGATGATGATGAGAGAAGGAGACCCCGACAAGAAAAAGGACGGCCATAGAAATATCATCCAACTCTCAGAAAATGCTGTCCGGTGCCTAGAATTGGTCTCCCAAGACTTCTTCATAGCAGAAACATGCTTGTTCTATGCTGAAAGTTACACTGCTCTAGGTTCAGATGTCGAACTCAGCTCAGGAGAAAGAAGAAAAATACTGGCCAAAGCGATAGAAGTGGGACGTAAAGGTCTAAAACACGCAGAAAATTCCGGTTCTGCAGATGCTTTAGGCGCCACGCTTCACGCACTAAGCAAAGCATTACACTTTTACTCAAACCTCGAAGCTGACAACGAAGAGAAGAAAAAGTACCTTGAAGAAGCACTTCTTCACAGGAATGAATTCGACAAAGTAGTAGAGAAGGCATTTCCATCAAACGATTGGCTCATCGGAGTCCACAAAAACTATGTTGGACTCATAAAGCTGGACATGGCAAAAATAGAAACCGACAACGAAAAGAAAAAAACCCTACTTGAGAGTTCTGCGGGAGACACAGAAGACAGCATAGCACATTGCAAAAGATGGATACAGTCACGTCCCATGCCAACAAACACGTCTGCCTTGGCAAGCTTCGAGGACGCTCTCGGGAAAACCCTCGACAAACTCTTCGAGTTGACCAAAGACAGAAAATTCCTAGAAAAAGCAATCGAAACATACGAAGATGCCGCAAAACAATATAAAAAGATCACGTTGTCAACTCGAGCCGCAGAGTCCTACTGGAAAACAGCAATCAACCAGGACCGACTGGGTCAACACATCAAAGCAGCAGAACATTTCGAAAATGCCTTCAATCAGTATAAAGAAGCAGCCCAAAGGATCCCGCATTTCGCGGACTTCTGCTTGGACTATGCTGTGTACATGAATGCGTGGAGCATGATTGAAAAAGCCAAATCCGCCCATGAGCACGAAGACTTCGCTGACGCATCAAGCAACTACGAAAAAGTTGCAACAATTCTCGAGCCCTCAAAACGATGGGGATACCTTTCCTCAAACTTCCAAGCTTGGTCACTTCTCGAAAAAGCAGAAGATTTGAGCAGAAAAGAAAACTGCACCGAATCAACAGAAGCCTTCAACGGATCAGCACAACTCTTTAAGGAAACTAAAGATGTCTTCGAAGAGAAAATCAACCAGATCGAAAACCCCGACGAAAGAGAAAAAACAATCGAACTATGCAAGGCATCCCTTCAGAGAATAGACTATTGCGTTGCAAGAATAGATGTGGAAGAAGCAAGGGTGGCAGACAAAAACGGCAATCACGCCGAAAGCGCCGCAAAATATGAATCAGCAGCCACATTGTTCGAAAGAATATTGCAGAAAGAAGCCGATGAGAAAGACATAAAACAGATTGCCCTCATGTGCCTAGCCTGGCAAAAAATGAAAATGGCTGATAGCAAAATCTCGGCCGAACTCTACCACGAAGCTTCCGAACTGTTCTTCACAGTCAAAGAAAACAGCACGAAAGACAAGGCGGCTCTACTGGCTTCTGGAAACGGCGCATTCTGCCTAGCCTTGGAACATGGAACGTTGTTCGAATCCACAAGAGAGAGAATCGATTTCTCAAGGGCAAAACAACATCTTGAAAATGCAGCGAACTGTTATCTCAAAGCAGGTTTCGACGGTGCTTCCTCTTGGACAAGTGCAACAGAAATGTTACTTGACGCCAGCAACTACATGACCGAAGCGGAAATGGAGCCTGATCAAGAGGAGAAGATGAAAAAATACGTTCTTGCAGAAAAGTGCTTAGAAAGATCAGCCGATCTTTTCCAAAAAGCTGGATACACAGGCAGAAAGGACGAAGTTCTAAGGACCTTAACGAAGGCAAGAGAGAAACGCGAATTTGCGCTCTCGCTGGAAGATTTCCTGTCAGCTCCTGCCGAAGCATCCAGCACCCGCACAATGTCACCACCCAGAATGACCATAGAAGAACCAGTCGGTCTTGTGAAGTTCGAGCGAGCATTCGTCCAGGCGAACCTTATCATGCACCAAAACGAGCTCGTGGTCGGTGAAACTCTTTCTCTGGAAATTCAAATAGCCAACCTAGGCAAAGAACTAGCCTTCTTGACTGGGATTGAAGAGGTGATTCCAGAACAATTTAGTCTGGTTGAGAAACCTGAAAAATGCGTAATCGATGATCATGGATTCAACCTGAAGGGAAGAAAACTTGCGCCCCTTGAAACAGCTGAAATAAAAATAGCGTTGAAGCCCAAGAAAAAAGGGAAATTCACATTCGCTCCAAGAATCAAATACATGGAAGAGACAGGGGAACACAAATCCTGCGAACTTGAGCAAACACACGTCAACGTAAAGGAATTAGGAATTCGAGGCTGGTTGAAAGGTCAAGCGTAGTCAATAGCGGCGCTGTCCTTCATGGATGGATCATGAAATTAAGGTTACCAACACAAACACTTTCACTGTGCTAAATCTATTCACAAGTCTTTTATCATTGCATGCGAATCTTGAAGTTGTACATGCTGAGGTCATAAAGGATAACATCAAAAGAAGGCTAGAGTTTTTGGAGACAAGTCAGGTTCTAGCGGCCCAGTCTTTGGCCGAGACGCTCTGGCGGTTAGAAGAAGTTCGTCAAGGCCTTAGGCCGAAATCCGGTGCCCAAGTTGAGAAGGCTCTTCGGTGGGTTCTATCAAGACAGGGATTAAAGGGCTCCTACATGAACTTGTTCGCGCCAACCGAGAAAGATCTGCTCGGCGTCAAACTGCCAACGGGTGAAAGAATAGAGTCTGCTGCATTGCGACACATACTTGGCGAAGAAGCCCTCAGGACTGCAATCGCATGGAACCTTGAGTCATCGCATGAAGCTGCGAAGGCAGCCGCCAGCTTCAACCAGCTTCTTGAAAGAGGAGAGAATTGCGCAAAGACAAGCGGTTTCTTCTGTTGTTATAAGTGCACGTCGGCTTTCTTGAGAACGTTAAATGTGGTCAGACCTGAGAAGTGGAAGGAAATTATGGAAAAGGGAATACAGAACATAAGAAAAGAACGAACTTCTGACGGCAGATGGCACGGTTTCCCTTTCTTCTACACGCTGCTAACTCTATCAGAGATAGACTCGCCGTCGGCAGAAGCTGAGCTGAGACATGCGAGCAAAATAGCTCATAGACTTCTGCCGCGATATCAAAAAGACGACAGGACCTCCTGTTTTAGAAAGCTAGGATTAGAAGCGGCCAAGTCTGCCGAGAACTAATATCAGTAGTGCATCACGCTCAGAAGTGAATTTAGACTGTCCAATAGTAATCATTTAATCCTGAATTGTCTGATCAGGCGAATCATCCAAGAAAAGCATCTCTGCAGGCAAGTTTCATGAATCAATGATGGAGTGAGGCTCACCGTTGGCGTGTTCAATTCATCCTCGACTTGCCGTGATAGAGCATACATTTTTATTCAAGCTGTAAATCCATAGGATTTCTCAGTGAGAAACCTTGGGTGAGAAACAGAAAGAACAATCTACGGATGAAGCAAAACTGCTTGAACTCACATGTGCCTTGAATGAAGAAAAGAAGCGGTCAGAAGAGTTGCTTACACGCCTCAAGTACATGCAAGCGGACTTCGACAATTACAGAAAGAGACTCGAGCGGCAGATGGACGAGATCAAGAGATACAGCAACGAACGCCTCGTCGTTCAATTGCTGGACATCGTCGACGAGTTGGAGTTGGCAATAAAATCGGCGCGATCTTCAGATTCTAAGGAAACTCTTATTCAGGGCGTTGAGATGACGCTTAACAACCTCAAGAAAGTGCTCCAGAAAGAAGGGGTTTCTCCGATAGACTCTCTTGACAAACCCTTTGACTCCTCGAAACACGAGGCAATCTCCAAGGTGGAGAAAGGCGATGCAAAAGAGTGCACCGTGGTTGAGGAAATACGGAAGGGATACGTAATGAAGGAAAAGGTAATTAGACCAAGTGTCGTAAAAGTTGCTGTTAAACCAACATCAGAATCACAAGAAGGAGTTGAACCAAATGAGTAATGTTAAACCCGGCGAAAAAGTGTTAGGAATAGACCTGGGAACAACAAACTCCGCAGCCGCCATCTTCGAAGGTGGACACGCAACTGTAATTCCAAGTGCGGAAGGCCCGACTATGGCGGGTAAGATGTTCCCATCGGTCGTCGCCTTCACCAAAGACGGCCAACTATTGGTTGGAGAATCTGCGAAAAGACAGGCAACCGCCAACCCTGAAGGGACTATATTTGAGATAAAAAGAAAGATGGGAACGGACTACAAAGTCACCATAGCTGGAAAGCAGTACACACCGCAGCAGATCTCGGCATTCATCCTGCAGAAGATAAAGAAGGATGCAGAAACCTACTTAGGCGTCTCTTTGAGGAAGGCTGTGATCACTGTCCCAGCACACTTCAATGACAATCAGCGTCAGGCAACTAAAGACGCAGGAGAGATCGCTGGATTCGAGGTAATGAGAATAATAAACGAGCCCACAGCCGCATGCCTTGCTTATGGAGTCGACAAGGTTGAGAAGGAGATGAAGATACTCGTCTTCAGCTTCGGCGGCGGCACTCATGACGTGACTGTGATGGACTTTGGCAAAGGTGTCTTTCAAGTCTTGTCGACTAGCGGTGACACCCAAACGGGCGGCACAGACGTAGACAACGCAATAATGGACTATCTTGTGGAAGAGTTCAAGAGGCAGACAGGAGTTAACCTGCTGAGCGACAGGGTGGCAGCAGGCAGACTGAAGGAGGCGGCGGAAAAGGCAAAGATAGAGCTTTCCGCGCTGATGGCCACCGACATCGATTTGCCATTCATATATTCGGATGCTTCCGGGCCCAAGCATCTGCATCTTACGTTGACCAGAGCGAAACTTGAGGCGCTCGCTCAGCCGATAGTCCAGAAGACAGAGAAGACCCTAGTGAAAGCTTTGGAGGATGCGAAACTATCGCCGAAGGACATAGACAAGATAATACTCATCGGCGGCATGACGAGAATGCCGTATGTGCAGAGGTTCGTGGAGCAGATGATGGGCAAACCTCCTGAGAGGGGGGTTGACCCGATGGAATGTGTGGCCGTCGGCGCAGCTATACAGGGAGCAGTCATCACTGGAGAAGTGAAGGACCTCCTCCTGCTGGACGTTACTCCGTTATCACTCGGGGTGGAAACCCTTGGCCGCGTGTTCACGAGGATCATAGAGAAAAACACCACCATCCCCACTAGAAGAAGCCAAATTTTCACCACTGCAGCTGACTTCCAAACCGCGGTGACGATTCACGTGCTTCAGGGAGAACGTGCTATGGCATCCGACAATATCTCGCTCGGCATGTTCAACCTTGAGAATATTCCCCCAGCGCCTAGAGGCGTGCCACAGATAGAGGTAACCTTCGACATCGACGCAAACGGCATACTTAACGTAACAGCCAAGGACTTGGGTACAGGCAAAGAAGCAAAGATCACCATAACCGCTTCCACAAAACTATCCAAAGAAGAGAAGGAAAGACTGACAAAAGAAGCCGAACAGTTTGCTGAGCAGGACAAGAAGAACAGAGAAGAAGCCGAGTTGAGAAACAACGCTGATGGCCTCATCTATACAGCGGAGAAAACCAAAAAGGATCTCGGTGAAAAACTGACCCAAGACCAGAAAGCCAAAATCGACGCTGCAGTCACCGCGTTGAAGGATGCGCTCGCTGGCACAGACTCGGACAAGATCAAGGCAAGGTCGGATGAGCTAACCAAGACCCTTCAAGAAGTCGGAACCTCGGTCTACCAGCAAGCATCGGCAGAATACGCAAAACAAAAGGGACAAGAGGCTCCAGGCTCAACCGCTCCACCGGGCGGAGACAACGTAGTTGATTCCGAAGACTACAAGGTCAAATAGAAGTTAGAACAGCGCCGATAGCCATGAATGCCTTGAGACTTCGACGGTAAAGAACATGGCGGCAAAAAGGGATTATTATGAGGTCCTCGAAGTCTCCAAGACTGCATCCAAGGACGAAATAAAAGATTCATACCGAAAACTAGCTATGCAGTACCATCCTGACAGAAACAAGTCGCCTGAAGCAGAGGAGAAATTCAAGGAAATATCCGAAGCCTATGCGGTCTTATCGGATGATGAAAAGCGAAGACAATACGACCAGCTTGGACACGCAGGTTTCGATCAGCGTTACACGCAAGAAGACATATTCAGGGGAGCCGATTTTGAGTCCATATTCCGAGACCTAGGGTTCGGATTCGACTTCGGCGACATTTTCAGCACATTCTTCGGCCGAGGCGACCTCCAAGAAAGAATGAGTAGGGGCAGAGACCTCGCGTATGAAGTCAACATCACACTCGAGGAGGCTGCAAGAGGCGTACAAAAGGAGATCCAATTCCCGAGAACCGAAAAATGCGACGTGTGCCATGGCACTGGCGCCAGCCCAGGCACCAGCCCGAAGGTTTGCCAAAGATGCGGCGGAAACGGCCAGATCCAGAACATCCGAAGAAGCGGGTTCTCAACATACGTGCAAGTCGTGGAGTGTCCAGTCTGCAGAGGCAGGGGCCTCATAATAGAATCTCCATGTCCACAATGCAGGGGCACGGGTCTAACTAGAAGAACAAGAACCATCACTCTCAAAGTGCCTGCAGGCATAGAAGATGGATTTCAACTGAGGCTCAGAGGAGAAGGAGACATGCCTCCAGAAGAAGGAGAGCCTGGAGACCTGT
>Ga0187778_10000502_pt1 | contig 27871 bp, 24 predicted proteins | sample 1015_Q2_SP5_20_M_FD_132418 | JGI IMG/M metagenome (GOLD analysis project Ga0187778, IMG submission 132418) | Tropical peat soil microbial communities from peatlands in Department of Meta, Colombia - 1015_Q2_SP5_20_MG | ecosystem: Environmental > Terrestrial > Soil > Wetlands > Peat | place... | reverse complement strand
GAACCTTCCGCTTCACGCGTTGCAGTGACCTCCCACTTCAAGCGAGCCCCAACGCCCGCGCGTGCGCCTGAGCGCGGTCCGTGCGCTCCTCGAGCGTAGCGCGCCAGGTCCGGCGCTGCAGCGACTGAACTGACAGCGCCGGGACCGCGCGGGCGTCGTTACCGCTAGGGCCTGTTAACACTATTGCTCAGAACCGCCCGGGTGCAGAAGATCGCGCGCGCGCTGCTGGTCCGCGCACTCCTTTGCGGTCATTTCCAGGAAACCCTTGCCTTTGCAGGAGTTCTTGCCCTTGCAGGAATTGCTGGCGCTCTTGCAGGCCGATTGACCCTTGCAGGCATTCACACCCGCGCAGTGGATCCTGGCTTCATCGCCGGCAAAGGCGCTGGTCACAAGGCCGGTGCCGAACAGCACGGCGGCTGCGGTGGCGACGGCAACGCTCGGAGAGCTTTTCAAACGCATGGGTGCTTACCTCATCGGGTTGATGTTGTGGCCGGACGCAGGTCCAGTCAGGTGAGAAGACCGGGAGAGCTCGGGATTTGTTGCCCGACCCTTCATCCAGATTGGCAAGCCACGCCAGTCCGCATGGGCATGGCCGGTTCGCGCGCAAGGCACATCCGGGGGTGGGACGGAAAACAGGGTGTTGGGACGAGGCGCCCTGCGCACGGCAGGGCGGGCGTTACATGCGGCCGGGGATGATGAGTGCGACCCCAAGTGCAGCCACAATAACCAACCGGCGAGGCAGAGACGCGGCGATCCGGGCGCGGTGCTGGAGCGTCCACAGAGCGAGCGCGATCAGGCTGCCACCGGGAAGAATCAGCGCAATGGCTGCGTAGGGACCGAGCCGGCCCACGCAATTGGCTAGGCGGTGCATCTTGCCGGCTCGCGTACGCGATGAGTCAACACGTGGCTACACCGACCTGGCAGCATCAGGCGCATAGTGTGAGGCCTTGCGCCGAGCGCCTTCGCTTACGTTGATCGGCCTCGCCAGAAGATAGCGGTCGCCGAGCCATTGGATCGCTCGCGCGCGGGCGGCGCTGTAGTCGACGATCCACGTCCGCGCGCGTTCATGATTGGGAATGCGCTTCACGAAATTGCCTTTCCGGGTGCCGGGGTCCGATCGGCGCGTCGCGAGTCACCAAAGTCCTTGCGGCCATCGCTGACGAGTCGTGCCCAGTATTCTGAGGACGGCGAGCAGTGCTTCCTATCCCGATGCAGTAGGTGCGGTGCATCGCCGCGATGATCGAGGCAGGCCTCATCCCTCCGAGCAGGCGGTGTCTCTCTCCAAAGTGAGTGCCCACGATGTCCCTGGTGGGGGCGGATACGTGCCCCGGGAGAAAGGCAGCGCGCGCGCAGCGTCGGTCGTACTCTGCTGTGCCCAGTCAGCTTTCGAGCAGCGACAAGGTGAGGCCCCGGATGTTGGTACATGGAGGGTTCAGGCCGCTATGGCCCGTAATATTCTTCCTGCCTTGGCTATTTTTCGGGGTCGCGTACCTCCTTGAGTGGATGCTGCATCCTCACTCGCGCCGGCTCTGATCTCCGGTCGAGCGCGCGCTGCAACGGCCCCCTCACACAGCAGTTTGATCGCGCGCGATACAGCCGATGATCAGCGCGGGTCGGATGACATACCGGGCGTCTCCAGTTCGGCCGCCGCGGGAATCCACCAGTCCGCGCCACGCGCCGTCGTGACGTATTCTGGCCAGCGGTAGTCGAGGGGCGGGGCGAAGTCGTGTCGCAGTAGCGGTGCGATGAAGCTCGCGCCGCCGGTGCGTCCGGTGAACTCTTCGCGCGCGGCCGCGACGGCGTCGGGGTGGGTGAGAAGATCGAGGAGCGTCGCGGCGATCGTCTTGCCAGCTACCTCGATAGTCGGATCGATGCACGGACTCAGACCCCCGAGGGCGTTCGCCACCCACGCGGGGTAGCCGGCGTAGCCTTCCGGAACAGCCAGCATCGGCCTCGCAACGTAGAGCCTGACGGTCGGCGCGTACCAGCTCATCTCAACGTAGTCGTCCGAGGTCCAGTGAGTTTGCCAGGCCGGCATCTGCTCACGCAGCCGCGTCTCCGCGACTCGCGGCTCGATCAGTTCCTCGCACGCGGGGAGGAATGGGCGTGCCATGGGCGTCAGGCCGAGGTTGCTCTGGATCTCTTGCGCGAGCGCGATGGCGGCAGGGCCGTAACTCGGCGGTCCGACGGCGGCGAGGTTGCGGTAGGTGAGCTCGGCGAGCACGTGGTTCGCAACGCCGGGCCGGGTGCGCGACACCCAGCGTTTCACCACTCGGCAGTGAGCGACATCCGCGGCGTGCTCGGCATTGCGATCCAGCACCTCGAGGATCGCGTTTGCCATGCGAATCTCAGGCGCGCGCCAAGCGTAGGTTATCTGCGCGAGCTGCGCCGGGAGGTTGTCGGCGGTCGCTTGGCCGGCGGTCAGGATCGCCTCGTTGAGCGACCACCCACCGCTGTGGGCGAGCATTGACTCCATGGTTGCCTTAGTGAGCGTGTACATCGTGAAGAGCGCAACGTTGGCGCCGGGTGCACGCGCCGCCGAGTGCGCGGCTGCGATCGGACTATCGTGCGCGGCGGCGCTCCAGGTCTCAGCCCGGTCACAGATGAAGGAGAAGATGCGGCTGCAGTAGGCGCCGCAGTGCGTGTCCCAACGCGTCGTGTTGCACAAGGGCAGCATGTAGAACGGGTGGAAGCTCACGATCGCGTCGATGCCGTCGTAGTAACCTCTGAGACCGTGGACGATCTTCGACCCTTGCACCTTTTCGGCGGGCTCGCCGAAAAAACGCAGCGTGCCGGTTACGCCCGCCGTCTGCATGACGTGTTGCGTCGCGAGGATTCCGGCGAGCGCCCCGATGCCAAGCGCCGAATGCGGGTCGGTGTGACCGGGGGCGAACTCGGACAAACCGGCGCGGGGGCCGCGCGACGTGGAGGCCGCCTGACAGTTACCGGGCACGGCATCGTACTCGGCATAGCCCGCCACCGTCGCTCCAGGCCCGTTGGACCACTCAGCCGCGAACGCCGTCGGCATGCCACCGCTCCCGGGCTCGACCGAAAAGCCGGCACGCCGCAACCGGTCGACAAACCATGCGGCGGAGCGGTACTCGCGCCACGCGGGCTCCGCGAACTCCCAAATCGTGCGGTGCCACTCGGACAGGGCTTGCCGGTGTCCCTCAACCCAACTGTGCGCCAGCCCTTTGATCGCCGTCATGCTTCCCCCGCGCGTTCCGTTGAGCGTCTGCGCGATTCTAAGCTGCCTGCACCAGAACCTGTGAACCGGGGGCCGTGCACGTCGCAGTCGTGTGGAGACGGTCGGTGAGCGCGGGTCAGCGACATGTCGGCGGCTTTCCGCGCGGCGTGGCTGCGCCGGCGTTTTTGAACCATGCTAAGGTGCCGCACGCGGCTACACGCGCGCGGGTGGTGAACCAGAACAAGCCGTGCAGAGACCTCTCAGCCGTCGTTCGTTCCTCGTCGCGGGGCTCGGCAGCGCACCATGCTCGGCGGGCGCTGGGTGTACGAGGCCTCCAGAGGCTATTGCCTGAATCGGTTGCGCACCCGCAGCGCGCACTGAAGCATCGCTTATCAGCCGACGGCCCGCGACCGGTATACTCGCCAGCCAATGAACGACGTCACGACCGCCACCGCGTCGGACCGCAATGAGCTCAGCCGCTCGCTGCGGCCGCGTCACGTGTCGATGATCACCATCGGCGGCATTATCGGCGCGGGGTTGTTCGTCGGCAGCAGCGTCGCGATTGCTGCCGCGGGGCCCGCGATTATCGTGAGCTACGCACTCACCGGCGTCCTGATACTGCTGATCATGCGCATGTTGGGCGAGATGGCGGTCGAGATGCCGCAGGTGCGTTCATTCACTGAGTTCACGCGCGCGGCGCTCGGCCACTGGGCCGGATTCTCGGTCGGCTGGCTCTACTGGTACTTCTGGGTGATCGTGATACCGGTCGAGGCGATTGCCGGCGCCGGAATTATCCAGCGCTGGCTGCCGTTTGCGACATGGCAGATCGGGGCCGTGTTGATGGCACTGATGACCAGCGTGAATCTCATGTCCGCGCGCGCCTATGGCGAGTTCGAATTCTGGTTTTCGTCCATCAAGGTTGCGGCCATTCTCACGTTTATCGTCGTCGTTGGCGGCTACGCCTGCGGCTACGAGTCAGGCGGCGGCCCGACGTTCTCCAACCTGGTTGCGTACGGCGGGTTTGCACCGCGCGGAGCGTTCGCCGTGCTGGCCGCCGTGACCACGGTCATCTGGTCCATGATGGGTGCCGAGGTGGTCACGATCGCCGCGGCGGAGTCGCCGGAGCCGGCACGGGCGGTGGCGAGAATGACGTCGACGATCATCAGCCGCATCCTGATCTTCTACGTCGGCTCGATCTTTGTAATCGTGAGTGCGGTTCCGTGGAACCGGGTGGTTTCCGGTCAGTCGCCCTTCACCCTCGCGCTCGATCAGGTCCGCTTCCCTTACGCCAGCACGGTGATGGCCGCGGTGATCCTTACCGCAGTGCTGTCGTGCCTCAATTCCGCTTTCTACGTGGCCTCGCGCGTGTTGTTCGTGCTCGCCCGTCACGGCGATGCCCCGCATTGGCTGGTGCGCACCAACAGCCGTCACGTGCCCGCGCGCGCCGTGCTGCTCGCCAGCACGGTGGGATTTGCCGGCGTGATCGCAGCGACTCTCTCACCGAGTGTCGTGTTCGCCTTTCTGGTGAATGCGTCCGGCGCCATCATCGCGGTGATCTATCTCGCTATCGCCGTATCTCAGGTGCGGTCACGACGTGTGCGCGAAGGCGCCGGTAGAGCCGCCCCGGCGCTGCCGATGTGGATGTTTCCGTGGCTGAGCTACCTCGCCATCGCGGGGATGCTGCTGGTATTGATCGCGATGGCGCTGACGCCGTCCCACCGGGCCGAATTCTGGACGAGCGCCATATCCATCGCCGTTGCGCTGCTGGCGTTCGTTGCGTTCCGAGCCCGGCGCTCCAAGACGTGATTGATGTGCACGCCGCGTCGCCCGCAAGGCTCTCCGGGCACGTCCGTCCTCCTGTTGCTCGTCGCGATGAGTTCGATACAGATGGGGGCATCCCTGGCCAAGACACTATTCCACAGCGTGGGCGCCCCGGGGGCTGTCGCCCTGCGCACCGCCTTGGCAACCCTCATGCTCGCGGTCGTCCTCAGGCCGTGGCGGGCACGCTTCACCACCGGCTCGTGGCCCGCACTTGTCGTCTACGGTGTATCGCTTGGCGTCATGAATTTCCTCTATTACATGGCGCTACGCACCGTACCGCTCGGCATCACGGTGTCGCTCGAATTCACCGGCCCACTCACGGTCGCGGTACTGACGTCACGCCGGCCGGTCGACTTTCTGTGGATTGTTCTCGCCGCCGCCGGCTTGTCACTGCTGCTGCCGATTGGGCATATGCACGCCGGCATCGACCCGACCGGGGCATTGTTCGCACTCGGCGCCGGCGCCTGCTGGGCCATGTACATCGTGTTCGGGCAGCAGGCTGGAGCCGACTACGGCGCGCAGGCCGTTGCCCTCGGCAGCGTGATCGCCTCGATCATCGTCGTGCCGATCGGCATCGCAAAAGCGGGAACAGCGCTCTGGTCAATGGCGGCTCTTCCTTACGGAATTGCAATCGCCCTGTTGTCGAGCGCACTGCCATACACGCTGGAGATGGTCGCACTCACGAAGCTGCCGGCGCGCACCTTCGGTATCCTGATGAGCATCGAGCCCGTGTTCGGCGCACTCGTCGGCTGGGTGATGCTGCACGAGCTTCTCTCAGCCCTGCAGTGGGCGGCAATCGCCCTGGTCATCCTTGCTTCGATCGGCACTACCTGGACTGCGACCGCGCAGCCCCCGGTGCCGATGCCCGACTGAGAACGCTCGCCTGTCGGGCGGCAGTGCGGCTGCGCTTAGTTCAATGCGGTCACTGCAGTCGCCGGTAGCGACGTTCGGACGCCTGGCTGCGGCGAGGAACAGATCAGGTTGCCGACGCGGCGGTGGATGCGCCACGTAGAAAGCTCGATCTCAAGCCCCCGCAGAGCGTCGCGCCAGGCGAGGACATGATCATAGACGCTGTCGATCAGCGCGCCATCGAGATCGAACAGAAAGGCGGGCGTGATGGTCCGGTTCATTGGATTGTGATACCTGCTCGCGCACTTCTGTTGCTCGCGGCTGTCGGAGCTGACATCGGATGTCCCTCTCTCTCTCTGTGGGCATTTTAATGCGCACACGCAAGTTTGAGGCGCGATCAAGGCTCGGGACGGGTCTGCATTGCTGTTCAGTTTTACGGCACGGCCGGTTCGAGGGCCGGCTGCGAGCGATGCGTGGCACGGTGGATGTTCATGGGCCCGCGGTTGGGAGCGTGACGTCCTTGGCCAGCTTGTCGTCGCGGAGGCCCAGATAAACGGGCTGGCGCAACTTGCAGTCCGCAGTCAACTCCTGGTAGGAGATTTGCGCGACCAGCTGCGGTCGAAGATACGTGACGTCGTGTCCGCGCGGTGGATCCAGCAGCGGGGTCTTTTGGCTGAGGAGCGGCTGAAATTGCTTGTACAGCGCGGCGAGAGTCTTGGCGTCGAAGCCCGTGCCCACCTTGCCGACGTAGCGCAGCTTGCCGTGCGCGTACGCTCCGAGGAGTAGAGCACCGAAATACTTCCGCGACCCCTCTGGCATGGTGTACCCCACGATCACGAATTCGTCCTCCTGGTGAACTTTGACCTTCAGCCAGGATCGCGATCGTTTGCCGACATAGCCTGAGGCAAGGTCTTTGGCCACCAGGCCTTCGTAGCCGCGGCGCTTTGCGATCTCGTAGGCCGTGAGTCCGTTTGCTGCCAGCCGCTGCGAAAGCAGCAGAACGCCCTGCGACGAGACGACCGTTTCAAGGGCGGTGCGGCGTGCCGAGAGCGGCTCGTGCCGCAGATCCTTGCCGTCGGCGAACAAGCAATCAAAGACGGCGTACACCGGCTCGCCGCTGTCTTGCTGGAGGAGCTGGAAGCGTGAAACGCGCTTACGGTCGAAAACTACGACCTCCCCATCCAGCAGCAGTGACCCGGGGCGAAGCTTCTCGATCGCTGTGGCGATGCGTGGAAAGCGGCTGGTGTGGTCCTTGCCGTTGCGTGAGAGAAGGAGGACGCGCGCGCCTTCCTTGTATGCAAGTACCCGGTCGCCGTCGTATTTCTCTTCGTATACCCAGCCAGGCTTGTCGAATGGCTCGGCGACGAGTGTGGCGAGCATGGGCCGTACGCGAAACGGCAAGCTACGCTTCATGGAAATCGATGCCAGCTGCGCTTCACGCTGGCGGTGAGAGAAGCCGTGGTCAAAGGACCACCGCGGCGGCGGGGGCGACGACCGGCGCGCTCACCGCTACTGCAGTCCACTGCGTACAGATGTGATTCGCTGAGTATTGAAGCCGAGCCAGTGCATTCGTCCCACGTAGCGGGCATGTTCGACCTTGATGCAACGATCCATGACGACCGAAAGGCCGCCGTCCTGCGCGATGCGCGCCCCTTCCTCGTTGATCACGGTGAATTGACACCAGAGGCATTTGGCACCGATCGCCACGGCTTCGGTCGCGATCCCGGGCAGCGCCGCCGGTGCGCGGAAGACGTTGACGATATCCACCGCAACCGGCACCTCCCGAAGGCTCGCAAAGCTCCGCTCGCCGAGGATCTCCGATTCGCGTGGATTCACAGGAATCACGCGGTAGCCGTGGCGCTGCAGGTAGAAGCCGACAAAGTAGCTGGCGCGCAGCGGGTTGCCCGACAAGCCCACGATCGCGACGGTCTTCGCGCTCAGCAGCAGGCGCTGGATCGTCAACGGATCCTGGTAGCGCTCGAGGTCGAACGTTGTCATCGCGCGCCCTCCAGGGATCCCGAGGCATGCGCGCGCGCGAAGCCCTGCTCGAGGTCCCAGATCAGATCATCGGCATCCTCGATGCCGACGGACAGTCGGATCGTCCCGGGGCCGACGCCGGCCGCCCTGAGCTCCTGCTCGTTGAGCTGTCGGTGCGTCGTGCTTGCCGGATGGATGACGAGGCTCTTGGCATCGCCGACGTTCGCGAGGTGCGACCACAGGGTGACACCGCGAATGAAGTCCTGTCCTGCCTCGCGGCCGCCGCTGATATCGAACGAGAACACCGCGCCGCCGCCACGCGGCAGGTATTTCTCTGCAAGGGGGCGGTACCGACTCGTACGCAAGCCAGGATACGTCACGTTCGATGCGAGCTCGTGTGTTTCGAGGTAACTGGCGATCGTGATGGCGTTCTCGACGTGCCGGTTCATGCGCAACGACAGCGTCTCAAGTCCCTGCAGGAACAGGAACGCGTTGAACGGGCTCATGCAGGCGCCGAGATCGCGCAAGGTTTCGGCGCGTAGCTTCATCAGGTAGCCGTAAGTGCCGAACGTCTCGTGGAACTGCAGGCCGTGATATGCCGGCGAGGGTGCGGCGACCACCGGGAAGCGGCCGTTTGACCAGTTGAACTGGCCCGAATCCACGACCACGCCGCCGATGCTGGTACCGTGGCCGCCGATGTATTTCGTCGCCGAGTGCAGCACGATGTCGGCGCCCCACTCGATCGGACGGCACAGATACGGTGTTGCGAACGTGTTGTCGACGAGGAGCGGCAGCCCGTGCTCGTGCGCGATTGCCGCGAGCGCCTCGATGTCGAGTACGTTCCCGCCGGGGTTGCCTATCGTCTCCCCGAAGAACGCTTTGGTGTTGTCGCGAACCGCCGCTTTCCATGCGCCGAGGTCGTCGGGATCTACCCAAGTCAGCTCGACGTTCATCTTGCGCAGCACGTGTTTGAACTGATTGACGGTGCCACCGTACAGGGCGGCTGACGACACGACGTGATCGCCCGGGGTGAGCAGAGTGAAGAGCGCCGCGGCCTGCGCGGCCAAGCCGCTTGCGAACGCTACCGCGCCGCATCCACCCTCCAAGCTGGCGACGCGCTCCTCGAACACAGCCAGGGTGGGGTTGACGATTCTCGTGTAGGTGTTGCCATACTCCTGGAGGTTGAAGTACGCCGCCGCCGCCGCTGGGTCCTCGAAGACGTAGCTCGTGGTCTGAAAGATCGGTACCGCTCGCGCGCCCGTATTGGGGTCCGGACGCTGACCGGCGTGAACCTGGCGAGTTTCAAAGCCAAAACGACGTGACGTTTCCACGGACGCGGCTCCCCCCGGGGCGATGGACTCAGCGATCATAGGCTTCTGCGGCGTTGCGTCCAATTGCGCCAGATCGCGAGCTTATGAACTTATAACCGCTACCTTGCCGGGCCGTTCGGCTACTTGTACCCCCGCCGAGGCAAGCGTACTCTCGCACGGTGCGTACACGTGCGAAGGCGCTCCACAGAGCCTTGCGCAGTATCGAGGAGGCACAAAGATGGCACAGGTCGGTGTCAATAACGGCGTCAACGTCGAGGCGCTGCTGGCGGCAAGAGAAGCGCTGAAGAACGCACCCGAGGCCGCCAAGTTCACCTGGCGTGCATCCTGCAAGTGGCAGAACGGCACGCATGCGCTCTCGACCGTACGGGGATTCCATGGCCTCGGGGAAGAGCAGGCGCATAAGACCGAATTCTCGTTCGAGACCGATCACCCGGAGGTTTTCGCCTCCGAGGATCTCGGTGCAACACCGGTTGAGCTGGTGCTCGTCGGGCTGGCGAGTTGCCTGACGGCGGGCGTCGCCGCGGTTGCGCAGAACCGCGGCATACAGTTGCGCTCGGTGGAGGCGAAGCTCGAGGGCAAGATGAATCTTTACGGCATTCTCGGCATCGACAGCAGCGTGCGCAACGGCTACGACGACATCAAGGTCACCTTCCACATTGACGCCGATGCCTCCAAAAAGGACATCGAGGCGCTCGTGGCGCAATCCCAAAAGCGCTCGGCCGTGTATGACATTGTGACCAATCCGACCAACGTGACCGTCGAAGTCGTGTAGCGGGCGCCGACGCCCGCAACGGGCTCACCATCGAACACATCACGACGGTCGTTATCGGTGCCGGGCACGGCGGGCTGGCGACCAGCCTTTTTCTCAGCGAACACGCGATCGATCATGTAGTGCTCGAGCGCGGCGAGGTAGCGAACTCCTGGCGACACGAGCGCTGGGATTCGTTGCGCCTGCTGACGCCAAACTGGCAGAGCCGGCTACCCAGCTACCCATACAAAGGCGCCGATCCCGACGGCTTCATGACGATGGCTGAGGTCGTGGAGCGCATCTCGGAATTTGCTGCCGTGACCTCGGCACCCGTGCGCACACGTACTGCCGTCACGTCCGTCGCGCGTATGGATGGCGGTTATCGCGTTGCGACCGACGGCGGCGAAATTCGCTGCCGCAGCGTGGTACTGGCAAGCGGCGCCGCAAACATTCCGCGGGTGCCGGAGCTGCGCCAGGCGGTGCCGGAGCGAATCGAATGCGTCACAGCGTTCGACTATCGCAATCCAGACCGCCTTCCACCGGGTGGCGTGCTGGTCGTTGGCGCCTCGGCCACCGGTGTGCAGCTTGCTGATGAGATCCGACGCTCGGGTCGGTCCGTGACGCTGGCGGTCGGCGAGCACGTCCGGTTGCCGCGGAACTACCGCGGCCGGGACGTGCTCTGGTGGATGGAAAGCTCCGGTGTCTGGAGCCAGCGGTACGATGAGATCGACGATCTCGAGCGTGCCCGCAGGCTCCCCTCACCTCAGCTCGTGGGCACAGCCGAACATGCGACTCTTGACCTGAACGTTCTGCGGGCTGCGGGAGTCGAGCTCGTCGGGCGGCTGGCCGCCATACGTGACGGCCGCGCGCTATTCTCAGGAGGACTGCCTAATCTCTTCGCGCTTGCCGACCTCAAGATGGAGCGGTTGCTCGATACCTTCGACGACTGGGCGCGCAACAACACGCCTGACGTCGAGGTTGGACCCCCGGAGCGTTTCGAGCCCACCCGTGTACCGGTAGCGCCGCGGCTATCGCTCGACCTGCGCAGCGGCGAGATCCGCTCGATCGTCTGGGCGACGGGGTTTCGTCCCGACTATCGCTGGCTCGACGTGCCGGTCGTCAATCACAAGGGCGAGTTACGCCACGACGGCGGCGTCATCGTTGGTGCCCCCGGACTGTACGCAATCGGCTTGCCAGTGTTACGGCGCCGCAAGTCGACGTTCATTCTCGGCGCGGAGGACGATGCACGCGATCTGGTCGGGCACCTCGCGCGCTACCTCGCAGGCGGTGTCCCGACCGTGTGAGTTCGTTGATAGCTTGCCGCAGGAATGGCCGGCCAAGCAGCCTGCACCTCCGACGTGCCATGCTTTCGATCAACTCATCGCCATCGGCGCACCCGCCGCGGCATACTACGGCGAAGTCGCGCGACGGCTGGGTGCTGTGCTAGGGGATTTCGATGATGCGCATACGGCGATCGAAGAGGCCAAGCGCATTGCGCGCGCGTACGTGCTGGCGGCGGCGCTGCGCTCCAGTGCGAGCGACCCTCAGGTCGACACCACGGTCAGTGAGCGCCGCGCGCGCACCAACACAGGAGATGAGTGCCTCGCCGAAGCGACGGTATGCGTCCGTGCCGTGTCCCGGCAATGACGCGCGCCGCCGGGGACCCTGCGCACGTCACTCGGGCGGCGCAATGACGCTGCGGCGTCTCGAGAGGAGGAGCACACCGGCACCGACCAGAAGCCAGCTGACCCCTGCGACCTTCGCGGGGGTCGCCATGTGAATGAGCACGTAGGCGATGATCATGAATCCGATGAACGGTACGAGCAAGTGCCGCAGCCAATCGCGGCTCCTGCCCCGCACGCTGTAGTGTGCGATGACCGCAACATGCAGCACCAGGAAGCCGAACAGCGCGCCGAAATTCACCAACGACGCCAGGAGTTGCAGCTCGTGCGCGAGCAGCAGACCGACCGCGAGGTTCACCACGCCCACCAGCAGGATCGCCCGGTCCGGGATCCTGCGTCGCGCTTGAACATGCGCAAGCACGCGCGGGATTCTGCCGTCGCGTGCCATGCTGAAGAGTAGTCGTGCCGTCGCCACCTGAGAGGCGGCGGCCGCCGCGGTTCCGGCAAACAGCACCTTCGAGGACGTGACGAATTTGAACCACGGTCCGCCGATCCTTTCAGCGATACCGTAAATGGCTGCATCCGTGGGCTCGCCCGGTGCGAAGCTCGGCCGCTCGAGCACAAAGAGCGAGGCGAGATAGGTCATCGCCACGAAGATCACGGTGGCCAGGCACAGGCTGAGGATGGTGGCGCGTCCCACGGCCACGGCTCCGCCGCGCGCTTCTTCGACCAGCGTCGCTATGCCGTCGAAGCCGAGAAAATTGAGCGTTGCCACCGACAAGGCGGCAAATATTGCACCCGGTGCGAGCGCAGCGGGTTGCAGTAATGGCGCCCACGAAAAATGCGCGCCGCCGACGCCGCGGGTGAGGGCCGTGAGAGCCAGGATGACGAACAGCGTGATGAAGCCAAGCGACACTGCCAGCCAGAAGGCATTGAGCCGCGCGGTGGCTTCTATGCCGAGAAGATTGATCGTGGTGTTGAAGCCGAGGATGACGACGATCGTGAGCGCGCGCGGCACGCTAGGAAAGGCCGCCTGGACTGCAATAGCGCACAACACATAGACGAGCGCCGGCATTAGCACGTAATCAAGCAGCATGCCCCAGCCGGCGAGGAAGCCGGCACGAGCACCGATGGCGCGAGCCGCGTAGGCGTACACGGAGCCCGCGATTGGGAAGGCGCGTGCCATCATCACGTAGCTGAAAGCCGTGAAGCCCATGGCGATGAAGCCGACGAGATACACCAGCGGCACCATGCCGTGACTGAGGTTATAGATGACACCGAAGATCGAGATCGGCGAGGTCGGGCTGATGAACACCAGCCCGTACACGACAAGCGATGCGAGCCCGAGTGAGCGCTTCAGCTCCTGGCGGTATCCAAACTCTTCAAGTGTCCTCTCCGGCGGAGAGCTCTCGATTCGCGAAGAAAAAGGTTGTTCTTCCGTGGCCATCGCGACGGCGCCCCGAAGCGCCCGGGCAAGGATGCATGGCGCTACGGAAAAGCGCAAATGGCAGCGAATGTGCGGACCTGTCCAGCTGACGGCCCGCCACCAGTAAGACAAAGATGCTGCGTAGGGTGACTGCTCCGGGACGATATCGGCCCGCGGGGCGCCGCCGACCCGAAGCCTCAACAAGCGGCTCGCTCGAATCCCTGGAGGGCGACTATCACTGATAGCGCGGAGATCGTGGCTCGGTCGAAATTACCGCGGCGTCTGGATGCGCTCGCTTTCCATGCCGCGGAATTCGATAAACGAGGTCATGCGTTTCCACAGGAAGTCGCCGTACTCGAACGGCGTAAAACAATTGGGGGCGTCGATCGGCAAGGGTGCGATGATCGCCTCGGCGCGTGCTTCATAGAAGAACGGTATCGAATAGCGTTCGACGCCCGAGCCTAGCACGCGGTGCTCCGTGGCGCGGATTCGACCCGTGGACCACTGCTCGAGTACCTGACCGAAATTCACCACCAGTGTGCCCTCGAGCGGCGGCACATCGATCCAATGGCCGTCCCGCGAGCGGGCCTGCAGTCCGCCGACATCGTCCTGCGCAAGGAGTGTGATGAAGCCTGAGTCCGTATGCGGCGCGCCAACGAGATACCGGCGCGCCGGTTGCGCCTCGACCCAGACTGAAGGATCAGTTACCGTGGCGAGCTCGGCGGCGTCCCGTGGCGGATATCGAATGAGTCGTAAGGTCGATAGCCCGCGGCGAAAGGAGTCGTCGAAATAGTCGTGGGGAAGCCCCAGGCTGCGTGCCAGAGAGCGCATCAACGCAGTAGCAACCCGCTCCATCGCCAGATAATACGCTGCGACCGCTGCGCGCCAGCCCGGGAGGCGGTCATCCTCTGGTAGCGGGCTGCCCTCACGCAGCGGGTCGCTAGGTACCGTAATGTCTGATCCATGGGCGACGTCGCCGCCAATATCGATGCCCTCTTTGGACGTCAGGTTTCCAGGCTGCAAAGGAAACCAACCGCGATAGATGTTTCGGTTTTCTGGCGCAAACTTCCGCCGGTACAGCAGACGCTTCTGGTCCTCCTCCAGAGCAAATATCGCAAGCAGGCGCGCTCTTCCGGCCGCTCCGAACGGCTCATCACTCGGCAGCCCACGGATACACACGAATCCGGTATCCCGCGCTGCTGCGGACAGCGCCTGATCAGGGAGCATCCATGCAGTCGGATCAGGGTCGAACAATGGCCCGACGTCTACAACAGGAATCACACCGGCCTCCACAGAACGATTGTCACCTACGCGTCCAGGTCGCAGGAGTTACGAAGTCCGGTCATGACTGAGAGCGTCGGATCGCTCTCATTAGCTTGCGCCGAATGCTCCTGGATACGCAGCATCCAATGTCTGAAGGTCTCGTGGCGTGAGGGTTAGCGAACGCGCCACGGCGTTTTCCCTGACGTGCGCTGGAGAGCCGGATTCGGGAATTGCGATAACGCTCCCGCTGCGAATCACCCAGGCCAGCGCCACCGCCGCGGCCGAGCAACCATGGGTAGTGCCGATCTGCGCCAGCGTGCGGTCAGCTACTACGAGGTGGCTCTCACCGCCGAGCGGCGAGTACGCCATGATCGGGATGTTGTGCTGCTTGGACCACGGCAAGACGTCGTTCTCAATCCGGCGGTTATTGAGACTGTAAGGGACCTGATTGGTCGCGCAGCGAGACCCGTACGGAACACGGAGCAGATCTTCCATCTGGCCAACGTTGAAATTGGATACGCCCCAGGCGCGAATCTTCCTCGCCGCGCGTAGTTGTTCGAATGCTGCCACGACACCGGAGAATTGTTCCCTGGGCACCGGCCAGTGCAGCAAATAGAGATCAAGATAGTCGGTGCCAAGACGGGCGAGGCTCGCCGCGCAAGCACGCGCAATGCCATCGCCAGACACCTGGTCGCCCTCCACCTTGGACACCAGGAATACGCGGTCACGCTGGCCGGCAAGCACGCGACTAATCAATTGCTCGGACCGGCCGTCTCCGTAATTTCCCGAAGTGTCGATCAACGTCATGCCGAGGGAGATGCCGGTGCGCAGCGCATCCTCTTCAACTGCTGGTGGATGTCTTCCCTGGCCGAGGTGCCAGCAACCCTGACCGAGCGCCGGGACGGTAGTGCCGTCTGGAAGCTTCACGGTACGCGCTGCAGGATGCGATGCCGCGCCAGTGCCAAGAACCTGTGCAGTTGCCTGCGCGGCAAGCATCGCACTTGCGGCGGGCAACGATAAGCCGAACGCCGCACAACGCGCACTAAACTGACGTCGGCTAAGCAAATGTTTGTGCATGGTGCCCGTCGCCTTTCCGTGAGACAATTGTAATGCTCCGAAGTGCGGCAGGCCGATGACTCTTGCCGCTCACTGCTGTTGCAGCGCGTCCTGCCAACTGCGCGCAAGGAAGCTGTGCCAAGGGCAGCCCGTCAGGAACGCGAAGTGCGGCCGCTCAAGTGACCGTTTATCGCGAGCGCGAATGAATGAGCGGCATCGATGCGCTCACACGCCCTGGTAGCTGCTTGAGCTAGCCGCCGTATAGCTACCGCCTTCGGTTCTGCGGATAGCCGTCTTGCTGGCTGAGCGACCAAAGTTAATGATTGCGCAGCGGCCATGAGCTGAGTTCTCCCGCGGGCACGAGTTCAGGTTGTTTCGGGGTACCGTCCTTCGGGCTCAGAAGGGGACACGGCATGATGAGGCCGTACCAATTCCCCGTTTCGCATTATTGCGAGAAAGCCCGCTGGGCTCTGAGTATAAGCATGTGACTTACCGGCCGGTCAACTTGCTGCCGGGATCTCACTTGAGGGTCGTGGGAAAGGGTGACGTTGCGGTTATGGTTCTATTATCACGCCCTGCCGGACCGGGAACTCGCGCTGCGATTCATCCTCCGAGACACGGAACATTGCATGGACGCCGATTTCTGGTAGGAGAGTGCTTTTCCAGAGCCGACCTGACGGCGTGCGCGCTTCTTTCCCCCTGCTGCTTGATTGAAGACGACCGGGCAGTGTTTGCGTTCCCGAAACCGCTGCTCGAGGCACGGAACAGCTTCAAAGACCGACGTTTTTATCGCTGGGTGCGAAGCATTTACGACAGCTACCAGCGACTCCTCTCTGTCGGGCTGCCGCCGGCAGCCTGAATGCCTTGTAGCGTCGCGCCTGCTAGCTCACCAGTTCGAGCGCCCGATGACGGCGTAGCCGCAGGAGCTATGGCGAAGCGCAGCGCCGCTCGCGTTCGGCGAAGTAGTCGCCTCTTAGCAGTAAGTCGGGGAGCGCGCTCATTCAAGCGGAACCCCGACGCGTCGCATTTCAAAAGCAATCTCGGCATCGAGCCGCGCCTTCGGCTTCGCGTTGAGCGGAAACTTCGTCGCGCCCAGCCATCGGTAACGTGCCGCGTCGGCGACCTCACTTTCGTCTGCGCTCTCGGTTTCCATGAAACCGTAGGCGCAGCGGCGCGCGCCAGCTCCGTGTTCGTCTTCGTCGATCACCTCGGCGAATGGGCACGCAGAACAGTAACGTCCGCAAGCCGTCGAAGTCCCACAGGTAATACTTTATGTTGCCGCCACAGCCAGGCGGCCGATCCCTTGCCGGTTTGGCGCACCTAGATTTCCAGAAGTTGACGGACTCTGGTACAGCGACACCTGTGGTGTTGGCGCGTCATGACGACACGTTCGCGCGCACGGTGCTTGTCGCGCTCTCAACTCCGATGATTGCCCGCAGTTGCGCGTCGAACGGTCGTCGGCGCCACGGCGCGATGGGTGGTAACTCGTCAATGCTGCGCGCTGTCGACGTATCAGCTTCGCGGGCAGTTCCCGCAGGCTCGCGTCGTTTCAGGTAAATCACGTCGCCCATGTCACACCGCTCCGCGTTCAGTACTGTTGCCAACCCCGTTGCGCTAACCGCTCTCGGTACTTCATGGCTGCGAGCGTATCGGTCCGGCGACACACCGTGAAGAGACGTAAGTCATGACGCACGGCATCAGCGCAGGGGACCCGCTACCCACTCGTCACCGCCGCATGCCGCATGATGGGTAGCTGGTGCGGGCCTATGAGGGTTGGCTGCTTGGTTTGCTGGCAGCGCCTCCCGCGCCGATCAGCCCACGCAGCCGGCCGGAGGCCAGCCGCCCCTTGTTAAGGTTCGAAGGCGACGCTCCACGAGGATTTGATTAGTCCGCAAGAGGGGGCCGTACCTGGTCGACCCGAACGTGGGACCTGCACAGGAATCTGACGTCTCAATCGAGAGCTTCAGGCCTCCGCCGTCAACAGCGCCGTCAGCTCCTCGGGCATATCAATCTGCGCGAAGTGGGTGCAGCTCAAGGACTTTACGACCCAGCCCGGCCTGTTCTTCAGTTTCTCGTAGAGGGGTGTGAAAACCGTGGGCTCAGGATCGTTGCAATAGATGTAGGTCTTGCGGCGGATACGGTCGATTCCATCCGTGAGCTTTAGGGGTTGGGAGAAGCAGGCGGTCGGTTGTGGCATCCCCTTGCGCGCGACGAAGTCGCGAACGTCCTCGCTCGGCTCCCCAAACGCTTCGGCAGGCAACGGAGGCGTCAGCCAATCCTCGCCGGGTGCAGCCATGGGCTTCGCCCTATTCTCCGGCGGCACCATACTCAGGAGGGACTGGCCATTCTCCGGGACGAATGCGTCAAGATAAACGAGAGAGACGATCTTGTCCGGTATCGCATCGGCAACACCCGTCACGACCATCCCCCCGTAGGAGTGTCCGACCAGCACGATGTGAGACAAGTCCTCGTAATCGACAACGCCCAGGATGTCCTGGATGTGAGTGCCAAGATTGATTTCGCGATTTAGCAGATGCCTGCGATCGCCAATACCGGTGAGCGTCGGTGTATAGACGTCGTGGCCCGCCTTGCGCAATGCCCGTGCGATAGGCCGCCAAATTAGCCCCCCGGCCCAGGCGCCGTGAACCAGAACGAACGTCGCCATGACTCGCGATTCTGCCCTTTACCGGTGGCGTAGAACGTTAAAGTCAGTTACGGCGGTGAAGCATGTGCGAACGGCCGCTATCTGGTCAACCGGAGCAGAGAACCGTCCGGCCGAAGTTGGCCAAAGCGGTGCATTGGCTGTCTACCTAGGCGTCGCAACGTTCACCAGCACGTCGATGCGCCAGCAATCCGCTTCCATGACCAACTCGCAGTTGACAACGCCAGTGTGAGCTTATTCTTTTGGCTCCGACAGCCCTACTCGTGGGGCATTGCTGTTATCCGAGCTCGTCCTTGCCGCAGAATGTCGTCCGTTCCGGTATACCGAGCCTCTTGCGTGAAGAGTGCGCCGAATGCAAGCTCATTCATCGAGTTCCACGCCGTGAGGCGATGCCGAATCGCGTCTGTGACTGCTTCGGTTGGCTCCCTGATAGTGCGCGCCGGATCAGCGTACGACAGAGGTCGAACCGCCGCTACCGGTAATGTTGCCAAACTGGCCGAACGACGGGTACGGGCCGTTGGGCGACCGCCGACCGCCGCTGCGGTGAGCACCCGCTACACTTCGCTGTGGCGGGTGGTGCCCGCAACAAGGTCACTGGGAGCAGGCCATGAGTCGAGCGACGGGAATTAATGAGGATGGTGAGAAACTGATGGTCGGTATCCGTGCCGCCCTGGCAGACGCAGGGGCGGTGCGCGAGGGGCCGTCAGCGTTGTAGCTCGACGTCGTTCCAAAACCCGATCCAGTGAGCCACATGGGCGTAGGCCGCCCGCGGCGCCTCATATGCCCAAGCCGCACGCTCGCTCGCATGGGTTCCGTCCCAGAGATTGAAGAACTGCACACTGTGGGGACAGCGACGGTCAGCCTCAGTTTTGGGGGCCGAATGCAGAAATTCCATGCGCACCGACGCTGGCGGGAAGTAGTGATAGCCGTCGAGCTCGATCGTCCGATCGCTTTCGGCTATGAGTTGACCATGCCACGTTGCTTTCATGAAGCTCTCTGTGCGCCGGCTAAACCGGCGAGGTGTAGTGAATGGAAGTTTCATACGGTGAAGGTTTAGCCAACCACACTGGCTCCGAGCCGTGCGACGGCGGCCGCAAGGACGCCGGCGAAGCGTCGGTAGGGGCACGTGCAGGCTGGGTATTGAGCCGCGAAATCAATGCCCCGCCGCAAGGTGGGTTACTCCGGGGTGCCGACGCTGTGGACAGAGGCGGAAGGCGAGATCTGCAGTTTCGTGAAGGCGAGAAGCTGCAGAACCCTGCGCGGCCAGAGACCCCACGCATGTACGTAAGCACCTCGCACGGGAACCGGGAGATCCCACTGGCCTCTGCGGTTGCAAGAGCGGTAGAGCGTGTCGGGAGGTCGCAAGACCGGAGCCGATGATGAACGCCAGTGGGACATACGTTTCGTGCCAGGTCCAGTCTCGCTGTAGTTCGAGCAGCACTTGAATCCACGATGTCATGCGCGCCCCGGCCGATTCCATGCGCCGCAAGGCGAGGTCGAGGCTCGACGAGCGGTAGCGATGAGCGCTCGGCGAGCGCTCTCGTCCTCCCACAGGTTCATGTTTCGGCGTTCGATGGGCTGAACCGAGGGCAGTACCTTCGCAAAACAGCGGGCATGAGCGGTTCCGCTGTAAGCCTTTGATGCGGATGTGGAAACCACGATCGGCAGCTTGAAGACGATTGCCGTGCGGGCCAAGGCGATCGTGTTGTTACAGAGCCCACGCCGAATGCCAGGCCTGCCTGCTGATCTACGAGCACAAGCGCTGCTGCCTGCGGAGTTAACAGCGATGTGTTATCCATGGCCGAAGCTCCGTAACACTAGGTTGACCCCACTTGGGTGGGACATCTCTGCCCGTCCGGCGCGTCGAATCACGGGCCGACCCGGAACAGAGCGCTGCGCTACACCTCAAAGAAGGCGAGCAGGTCCGGATTTATCACATCGGAGGTGAGTTGTGCACATCCCGTGCGGGTAACCCCTTGTAAAAACCTCAAGCATCCCGTTCTCAGCTTCGCTGCAAGCAGCGCAGAATCGGTAATTGGCACGATTAGGTCATCGTCGCCGTGCACGTGCCCAGCGGACGTCGCCGCATGAAGAGTGCGATGGAGTCGGCAATACACGTTGGTTAGTCTCGGCTTGAGCTGGCGTTTGCGAGTTTCCAGTCCTTGTGGTCGAGGTGAGGAACTGAGCTATGGCGAAGATTCCCCCAGGGGTGGGTCCCAAGTATCCGCACGTGGTTACGATCTTTGGCGCAACGGGTGACCTTTCGCGGCGGAAGCTCCTGCCCGGCCTGTTTCGTCTGTCGAGTTCGGGCTTCATTCCCGGTTGCCGGATCATCGGTGTGTCACTTGAAGACATGACTCCGGACGCCTTCCGCGAGTTCGGACGTGACGCGCTCAGGCAGTTCTCTGCTCACAAAGTGACCGAGGAAGCCTGGAACGCGTTCGCCGCTAACCTGGACTACGTGCCGGTCTCCGGAGGTACTGCGGCACTCAAGGCGGCCGTGGAAAAGGCCGAGACGTCCTTCGATGGCGCGGAGGTCCGGCGGCTGCACTACCTGAGCGTCCCGCCCGGCGCCGCGCTGTCGGCGGTCCGCACGCTCGGCGATGCCGCTCTGGTCGCTCGCGCCCGGATCGTGATGGAGAAGCCCTTCGGCCTCGATCTTCAAAGTGCGGTGTCCCTGAATGGGCACCTGCACGGAGTGTTCGCCGAAGAACAGATCTTTCGCATCGATCACTTTCTTGGCAAGGAGCCTGCGCAAAACATCCTCGCCTTCCGTTTCGCCAACGGTCTGTTTGAGCCTATCTGGAACCGAAATTTCATCGACCATGTACAGATCGACGTGCCGGAGAAGCTGGATCTGGGAAAGCGGATCGGCTTTTACGAGAAGACCGGCGCCTATCGCGACATGGTGGTCACGCACTTGTTCCAGATTCTCGCCTTCATGGCCATGGAGCCGCCGACTGCGCTGGAGCCTGCTTCGATCAGCGAGGAAAAGAACAAGGTCTTTCGCAGCCTGCTGCCCATCAAACCGACTGAGGTCGTGCGCGGCCAGTACATCGGCTATCGCAGCGAGGCAGGCGTCGATCAGGAGTCGGATACCGAGACCTTCATCGCCCTGAAGTGCTCGATCGACAACTGGCGCTGGGCGGGTGTGCCTTTCTACCTGCGCACCGGCAAGCGCCTCGCCGAGGGCCAGCGGATCATCTCCATCGCATTTCGCGAGCCCCCGAGGAGCATGTTTCCGCCTGACTCGGGAGTGGGCGCGCAGGGCCCGGACCACCTGACCTTTGATCTAGCCGATGCGTCCAAGATGTCGCTGTCTTTTTATGGCAAGCGACCCGGACCGGGCATGCGCCTAGACAAACTCAGCATGCAGTTTGCAATCCACGACACCGGCCGTGTTGGCGAGGTGCTCGAGGCCTATGAGCGGCTGATCCTCGACGCCATGCGCGGCGATCACACGCTGTTTACGACTGCAGAAGGCATCGAGCGGCTGTGGGAAGTGTCGACAGCGCTGCTCGAGGCACCGCAGCCGGTGCGTCCGTACGCTCCCGGTTCCTGGGGCCCAAACGCCATCCACCAGCTCATCGCACCGAACACCTGGCGGCTGCCGTTCGAGCGCGCCTGGCGCGATCCCAACACGTTGGGTGCCTGATAGGACGTTCGCTTTCCCCGCCGGGGCTGCGTCATTCGCCCCCGCTCGACGCGGTTCCCTCAAGCAAAACGGGCGACACTTTCAGATTCCAGACCTCGTTCGCGTATTCCCTGATGGTGCGATCGCTCGAGAACCTGCCGGAGCACGCGACATTGCGGATTGCCTTTTCAGTCCAGGTTTCACGGTCCGCGTAGCAACTGTCGAGCTCGCTGTGCGCACGGGCGTAATCAGGCAGGTCAGCGAGATGCCGGTAATGGTCGCCACCTTGCAGCAATGCATGCCGGATAGGATCGAAGATACCCGGTTCATTGCCCGTGAAGCGCTCCGAAACGATAAGGTCGAGCGCGTCCCGCGTGTCCGCCTCGTTGGCATAGTGCCAGTGCGGGTCATAGCAGGCCGCGCCATCCGCCACCTGTTGGGCCGTCAATCCGAACAGGAAGAAGTTCTCCTCGCCCGCTTCCGCGGCCATCTCGATGGTGGCGCCGTCGCGGGTGCCTATAGTGAGCGCGCCGTTCATCATGAATTTCATATTGCCCGTGCCGCTCGCCTCGTAGCCCGCGGTGGAGATCTGCTCGGACACATCGCTTGCGGGAATGAGCCGCTCCGCGAGGCTTACGTTGTATTCGGGCAAAAACAGTACCTTGAGGCGTCCCCGGACGCTAGGATCGGCGTCGATGACACTGGCAACGCGATTGATGAGTTTGATGACCAGCTTGGCGAAGTGGTATGCGGGAGCGGCTTTGCCCGCAAAGAAAAACGTGTGCGGGTTGATCTGATAGCTCGGATTGTGCAGCAAGCGGTTGTAGAGCACGACGATGTGAAGCACATTGAGCAGCTGGCGCTTGTACTCGTGGATGCGCTTGATCTGGCTGTCGAAGATCGAATCGGGATCCACGATTTCGTTATGAGTGGAGCGCAGCCAGCCGGCAAACGCCAGCTTTGCCCGTCGCTTCGCCGTGCGAAATTGCTCGCCGAAACCGGCGTCCCGGGTGAGCGGCAGAAGGTCGCGCAGCTTCGATAAGTCGTTGATCCAGGCATCGCCGATGGTCGCGGTAATCAGTCGCGCCAAGTGCGGATTGGCCTGCTGCAGCCAGCGCCGGGGAGTGACGCCGTTGGTTTTGTTGTTAAATCGCTCCGGAAAGAGTTCGGCAAAGTCGCGCAGCACGCGTGTGCGCAGCAGCTGCGAATGAATTGCGGCCACGCCGTTGGTGCTGTGTGAGCCAACAACGGCCAGATGAGCCATGCGCACGCGACGCGTCTGTTCCTCCTCTATCAGACTGACGCGTTGCACGCGGGATTCGTCTCCCGGAAACCTGCGACGCACGTCCTTCGAGGAAGCGACCATTGATCTCGTAGATGATCTCCAGCTGCCTCGGTATCAGCATTTCGAACAGGCGGACCGGCCACTTCTCGAGGGCCTCCGGGAGCAACGTGTGGTTGGTGTATGCGAGCGTACGCAGAGTAACGTCCCACGCGTCATCCCACGACAGACCGGCCTGATCGAGCAGAATCCGCATCAGCTCTGCGACGCACAGCGCAGGGTGCGTGTCATTCATTTGCACGGCTACCCGCTCGGGCAGCAATGACCAGTTGAGCTCGCCGCTCCTGCAGAAGCGGGCGATGATGTCCTGCAGTGAACAGCTCACCATGAAGTACTGCTGCAGGAAGCGTAGTGTGCGGCCGGCTTCGGTGGAGTCGTCGGGGTAGAGCACACGTGTGACGGACTCGGCAGCTACGTTCTCGATGACTGCACCGGCAAAATCTCCATGCGAGAATTCGCAGAAATCGAAGGATTCCGGCGCGGCGGCAGCCCACAAGCGCAGTGTATTGATGCAGTTGGCACCGTATCCCACAACCGGTCGGTCGTAGGCCATGCCCAACAGGCGCGCCGGTCGGTTCGGTGTAAATTCCACCTCCGAGCCGCGCAACTCGAACTTTGCGTTGAGCGGGACGGCATAGATCCTGGCGGGCCGCGCTATCTCCCAGGGGTCCGTGCTGCGCAGCCAGTTGTCCGGACGCTCGACCTGCGAGCCGTCGTGGATCACCTGACGGAAGATGCCGTACTCGTAACGCAGACCGTAGCCGATGGCCGGGTACTGCAGCGTTGCTAAAGAGTCGATGAAGCAGGCGGCGAGGCGGCCAAGACCACCATTGCCCAGGCCGGCGTCGGGCTCCTCTTCGATTATCGCCTCAAGATCCCATCCCGCCTCTTGCAATGCGTGCTGTACGAGCGGCTCCGCGGCCAGATTCATGATGTTGTTACGCAGCATGCGGCCCAGCAGGAACTCCATCGAGAGGTAGTGAATCCGCTTGGGCGTGACCTGCTCGCGTGCACGACGCGTCCGTACCCAGCGGTGGGCAATCAGGTCACGAATGAAACGACTGGTGGCCTCGAATCGTTGTCGCGAATTCGCTGTCGGGGGATCCACCAGGTGTTGGCACAGGAGATAGCGCTCGGTCCAATGATCTTCCTGCGTCGCCAATCCCAGCCGCCCGAGTCGTCGAGCCAGGGCAGGATCGAACGGATCGCGAACCCCGTTCGGCTGCGGCGGAAGGGACTCTTGTGCACTCATAGACATACCCTCCGCTATCAATAGCTGCCGAGCGGTTTACGGAGACCAGGCGGGTCGATCGATCGTATTGCCATCATTCAACCGAGTACATCATAGCGGGCTGGTCCTGAGCAAAAAGCGGGCTCTGCATTATGTGGTGCATATACAGGCCTTGGGGCGCAACAAAAGTGACACAATCACATCGGACCATCCTACCTTTCCGAACGGGAAACCTCCTCATGGCAGACCTATCGTCGCTCGACCAGGAACAACTCATGGGCCGCATCAGCCGCGATCTGGCTGACGGTTACGACGAAGAGCTGGAGATGGAGATCGAGGATCACCATCCGCTCCCGGGCAGACCGGTTCTCGCCGAGAATGGATCGAAGGAATATCGCCGCTACTACTTCCGTCAGCTTTTCTGGCTGCAAGCTGAATTGATCAAGCTTCAGGATTGGTTGGTAGCAACCGGGCAGAGAGTGGTCATTCTCTTCGAGGGGCGCGACGCCGCGGGTAAGGGTGGCGTCATCAAACGCATCTCGCAGAGACTCAACCCGCGTGTCTGTCGCATCGTTGCCTTGCCCGCACCCAATGACCGGGAGCGCACGCAATGGTACTTCCAACGCTACGTGCCGCATCTGCCCGCGGCGGGAGAAATCGTGCTATTCGATCGCAGCTGGTACAACCGTGCGGGCGTCGAGCACGTGATGGGATTCTGCACGCCGGCGGAGTACGAGGAATTCTTTCGCTCGGTTCCGGAATTCGAGCGCATGCTGGTGCGCTCCGGGATCCGACTGCTGAAGTATTGGTTTTCAATTACAGACGAGGAGCAGCACTTGCGGTTTCTCGGCCGTATTTACGATCCAATGAAGCAGTGGAAGTTGAGTCCCATGGATCTCGAGTCGCGGCGTCGTTGGGAGGACTACACCAAAGCGAAAGAGGTTATGCTGCAGCGCTCGCACACACCCGAAGCACCGTGGTGGGTGGTGCATGCAGTCGATAAGAAGCGCGCGCGACTCAACTGCATCGATCATCTGCTCAAGCAGTTTCCATACACGCCGGTGCACAAGGATCCCATCATCCTGCCGGAACGCGAGCACCATGAGCAGTATTCCCGACAGGCGGTGCCGGCGGAGATGCTGGTGCCAGAGCTTTACTAACTATCCAGCACCGTTTATTAGACGCGAGCGCCTCACCGGTCGATGATCGCGGACTGTCGCCGCTGGCGGCTTAGCGATGAGCATCAAGATAAGAGGTGAGACTTCCAGTGATGCACAGGCCATAGAGGCGGTGACGACCTCCGCGTTCTTGAATGCGCCGCACACGGGCCGCACCGAGCAGTACATCGTCGGTGCGGTGCGCAGAGCTGGAAAGCTTACAGTCTGGCTCGTCGCGGACGCGGATCGGTTCGCAGCGCACGCGCGAAGCTCTCCGGCTTCTTTGTGGGGTTGGCGCCTCTGGTTTGTGTCGCGCTCGGCGAGCCAGAGCACGACAGCAGGTTTGGTTTTCAGGCAGACTCAACCTTGTCCTTCTGGTCGCCCCACCGGAGTATTTCCAAGCGGTGTGGTTCGATTCTTCGAAGCCGCGAGGCGCGTCACGTACTACGAGGCGTTCACCGACCAGGGCCCGGGAGAGGAATCTCACTCACCTGTACCAGCTTAATTCCGCAACGCTTTCTGCGCAAAGCTCGCAATTTACCGCTGACGTACGCTTGACAGGACGTTGCTTGAACGTGGATTTGGTCGTGTAGCCACTGCCGGTACAACCTTCACCGCCGAGACTCATCGAGCAGCTCAGGGCGGGTGCAGTGCGCCGGATCAGTGACTGACGATCGCTGGTGCGGATGTCGCGGATCGGCCGATCGTTGCCGCGCCTGGCTTTGTACTTTCCATTGCAGCGACCAGGTCCTTACACCCCGACCCCCAACGCGAGACCGTCTTCATGGCTTGTGTGAAGGCGATGTCTAGTAGATGAACGCGTTCCTGGCTGAGAACGTAGACAGCGCCGGCCAAAGGGGTGGGCACCGAAGGCACGAAGACTGTGTAACGGCCGTCAGGAAGCTCCTCAATGATGAATGCCGGCACGAGGGCGTCCTCTATCTCGGCCAGCGCGGGTTTCCAGGCCTCATCTTCGCTGTCGCCAGCGAGTCGTTGCGTGAGACTTCGAAATAACGCGTAACCGGGAATCTTCTCGAATAGAGAGTGCTCGATCCGGCGCCGCATGGCCTGCCCGGGGGAGGTACGGATCGCGAGTCCAATTAAATAGCAAACCGCCAACACTAGCACCAGAGACAGAATCTGATCGCCCGGCAACCAATCGGGAAGAAGTGCCGCGAAAGGCTTCAGCAAAACGGCCAGCGATTTCATTGCCTTTAAGAGCAGTAGCACGCCGAGATACACCGGTGCGATGACGAGTATCCCGGCCAGCAATGTCCCCCCAAAAGATCGGCTTGGCTTACTCATTCCGGAAACCCCGCTAAGGTCCAGCGAATGTGTCGTTTACCGCTGGCTCAACTGCTATTAGAGGTTGTGCGTATCGCGGCCGCATTTCGCGCGCGGGACGCGGATGGCCACGAGATGCCCCGGGAGTGCCGCCAATGCGCAGGGCCCGGGTTCGCCGTTGCGCCATTCTAAGACGGTAGATTTGCACAATTGACGTCGGCGTCATCCCGCGAGCGCTCGCAATGAGCCCCAGAGCACCAAGCACATTCCCACGATGGCGAGCGTGCGCATCAGGAGCGGTTGCTGGAGTCCCCCGAATCGAGTCGCTTGGTAAATTTGGCGGAACCTCTTGTGCTGAATCAACGGCAGGGCGAACTGGCTCACCAGCAAGCACAAGACGCCGATGATGATGGTCATACCTGGGTCCATCCGGTTGCCCTCCCTAGGTGCGCGGCAGTGCGATTTGCATGGCAAACACGTTACTCGCATCGAGCGTACGTGTCAGTCTCCCGCAGCGTACTAGCGGCAGCGGAGCGGAGTGGCCGCATGCTTGAGGGGCGCATCTTGGCTCAGAGCCGCGAATCGTTGCAAGGCCCCCGACGACATCGGCGGCGGTCGCGCACTAAGGAGGCGTTGAGGAAGTTCAACGCCGTGCAGCTGGCCAGCCTCCTGTTCTCCGTCCTCGGTCGCCGGTGATTTGGCGTGGTCCGCGACGTGGGCGCATGCTTGGCTGTTGAGGCTCCGCGCATGACCCTGGAGCACGATCGCGCACCGCCGTCGACCCATGCCTCACGGCTTGAGACCGTGGCTGAATGCACGCTTGAATGGAGGAGTTTGGCCGCGTCGCAAAAGCCATTTGGCTTGCTGCGGAGGAGACTCTCGGCTACTCCGCTCGCGGCTTCCTGCGTGCCATAGTGCGGTTCGACTTCGCGGGGAGGAGTCGGATTTGGCTAAGGCCGTCGCGTTGGAGGCAGGCGACGCAAACGTCCTGCATCGCTCAGCAGTCGTGCTTGCGGTGCTTGGCCACCTGCCGGCTGCAACTGCGAGAGAACAGAAGGCTTTGGCGTTACAAAGAGCTGTTGCACAAGATGAATCTGCCGGAATGAGGCGTTGCCACCGGTGCGTTGACGTGACGCCTCGTGAACGTCTGCTTTGCGGAGATTTCGTGGCCAGTAGGGAGCGGCGTGTGTTGGCCGCCGGCTCCCGCCCTTGTCCGAGAACGGATGTGAGCGCATCCTAGCGGCAGGCGGCTCAGCCGATAAGAAGATGAGGAATCGACGG
>Ga0187778_10000500_pt1 | contig 27902 bp, 23 predicted proteins | sample 1015_Q2_SP5_20_M_FD_132418 | JGI IMG/M metagenome (GOLD analysis project Ga0187778, IMG submission 132418) | Tropical peat soil microbial communities from peatlands in Department of Meta, Colombia - 1015_Q2_SP5_20_MG | ecosystem: Environmental > Terrestrial > Soil > Wetlands > Peat | place... | reverse complement strand
TGTTCTGGCGGTGAAGCCTCCGGCGACGCCAACCTTCGAGGAGATTCGCAGCCGGGTGGAGAATGAGTTCAAACAGGAACGGGCTACGAATTTGCTTTCCCAAAAGACGCAGGAGCTTTCTGACCGGGCGAAAGCCGAGCATGATTTGAAGAAAGCGGCCAAGGAACTGGATGCTGTCATGAAAACCAGCGAGCTGGTGGCGCCCGACGGCCAGGTTCCTGATCTCGGTTCGCTCGCCGGGCCGGCTTCGGTGGCTTTCAGCCTAAAACCGGGGGAGATTAGCGGTCCGATCGACACCACGACGGCGGGTGCGGTGCTCGAGCTGCTGGAGAGGCAGCAACCGACCGAGCAGGAGTACGTCGCCAAGAAGGACCAGATTCGGGAATCCCTGCTCACCCAGAAACAGTCGGAACTGTTTGAAACCTACCTCGGCGGTTTGCGCGAGCGGATGGAAAAGTCCGGAAAGATCACGATCAATCAGCAGGAGTTGAGGAGCTTAACCAAACAGACGGAAGACGAAGGCGAGTAGAGATCTCCGCCATGAGATTCTTTCCGCTCAGCCCCATGCCGATCCTGGTTCGTCCTGCGTTCCCCCGCGCCATTGAGAGTGGCATCCTAGGCACGACATGATGACGTTTCCACGTTCTAGCGGAATCCTGCTTCATCCCATCTCCTTGCCCTCGCGCGGCGGCATTGGTGACTTTGGTCCAGCGGCCTATGAATTTCTCGACTTCCTGGCGGCGGCGCGGCAGGGACTGTGGCAGGTGCTGCCTCTGGGGCCTCCGGCCAAGGGGAATTCACCCTATTCGTCGACCTCGGCTTTTGCCGGGAATCCTCTGTTGATCAGCCTGGAACGCCTCGCCGAACATGGGTGGATTGAACGCTCCCGGCTGACCCGGTTGCCCACCGAGATTGGCCCGATCGACTATGATGCCGTGCGCTCCGACAAGCTGCCGCTCCTGCGCCAGGCGGCGGCGAATTTCTTGGCCTCGGCAGGCGGCGAAACCCGAACTCGCTTTGATCGCTTTGTGGCCGACAATTCCTGGTGGATGGAGGATTTTGTTCTCTACGATGGGTTGCGGGATCGATACCCGGACCAACTCTGGAAGTGCTGGCCATCCGGGCTCGCCCGCCACGAGGAGAGGGCGCTCGCGGTTGCCCGCGGCGAGCTGGCCTCTGAGATCATGCTGCGGCGAGTCATTCAGTTCTTCTTCTGGGAGCAGTGGCACGCTTTACGCCAATATTGCGCGCAAAAGTCCATCCGTGTGGTCGGGGATATCGCCATTTTCGTCGATTACGACAGCGCCGATGTGTGGAGCCAACGCGGGCTCTGGCGCTTAGGGGATGATCTGGAGCCGGAGGTAGTCTCGGGAGTTCCCCCGGATGCTTTCAGCGCCACCGGCCAGCGTTGGGGGAATCCGCTGTACAACTGGGACGCGATGCGGGCCGGCGGTTACCGCTGGTGGGTGCAGCGGCTGCGCTGGGCGACGGAGACCTGCGATCTCATTCGTCTCGATCACTTTCGCGGCTTTGCGCAGTTTTGGGAGATTCCCGCCAGCGAAAAGACGGCGATGAACGTCCGCTGGGTTGACGGCCCGCGGGATGAGCTCTTCAACAAGCTGAAGCAAGAACTGGGCGGTCTGCCGTTCTTTGCGGAAGACTTGGGCTATATTACTCCCGACGTCCATGCCTTGCGCGAAGCCCACCACATTCCTGGCATGGCGGTATTACAGTTTGCCTTCGGCGATCCTGGAGCCCACGCCTACCTGCCGCACCGGCTGAGACCTGACGGCGTGATCTACACCGGTACGCACGACAATAACACGACGGTGGGCTGGTGGAATTCGGGTGCCACCGAGTACGAAAAGCGCTCGGCCTTGGCCTATCTCGGCTGTCCGAACGACGGAATCCATTGGGCGATGATTCGTGCCGCCCAAGGGTCGCCCGCCAACCTTTCGGTGGTTCCGCTGCAGGACGTGCTAGGCTTGGGCAGCGAAGCTCGCCTGAACACTCCCAGCAAAGAGCTAGGGAATTATCACTGGCGTTATGGGCCGGGCTTGCTCACCCCTGCCTTGGCGGAAAAATTGTCCAGCCTGGCCGAGGTCGCCGACCGGCTGCCCCAGCCCTTTCCAGTTCCGCCGCCCGAGCCGTTCGCCGCCTAGCTTCGCCTTCGGCCAGCCGGACGGTGGTCGGCATAGGTCTTGGAAAAAGGCCGGAATCTTACCGATCCCGGCCTCAGTTGGCTGGTTGCCCGGATGACAGCCAAAACTGGTGATGAACTTCGGAAGCCGATCGAGCGCCACCGGGCAGTGTCAGGCGCTCCTTCGCGGCCGCACCGTGAGATCCCGCACCTGGGTGAGGATGCTCGACATCTGCATTCCATTCAAGTGAGAGACAAAAGGAAGCAGGGAGGTGATGAACGGATCTTGGATGAGCTCGCGGATCTCCTCCTGGCGGTTGCGTTCGCCGCCGCTGAGCAAGTCCGGGACACTGACGCCGAGGGCAGTGGCCAGGCGCTCCAGGGAGAAGAGCGTTGGCGTCGCTTTCTCGTTCTCGATTTTTGAGACGTACGTCCGCGGCACCGACATGCGCGCTGCCAGTTGCCGTTGGCTCAGCCCATTGCGCAGACGCACGGAGCGGATCGACGCCGCCAGGTTCAGATGGCGGGGCCCATGATGCATGGGCATCATCCGCGGCGCGGGCGGAAGGGTAACCACTTCGGGTTCGTCTTCATCTAAGGAAGTACGGCAGCGGCGGCAGAGATTGTTGATGGTGCGGAACTGCACCAGCAGACAGCTATCGCAGCGCACAACTTCTCGGGAATCTACAGGGGCGAGTGTGGTAGCCATCAGGTGTGGGAGCAGCCAGAGCAGGCTTCCCTGAAACCAGGAATCGAACCAAAGTAGATACTTGGTTTCAAACCTGGGTCGTAATCTGCGGTACAAGGCCTGTGGAAGTCAAGCGAAATCTCCCGGGCAACGGCGTCGATAGTGCCGGAAACGAAAGCGATCCCGCGAAAAAGCAGGAGAATACAGGGGCAAAGTGATGCATGATCGCGAAGCGGCGTGGTGTTTACTAAAAGAGTTCACCCAGTCGGAGAGTCTGCGCCGGCACGCCTTGGCGGTCGAGGCGTGTATGCGGGCTTACGCCAGAAAATTCGGGGACAACCAAGAGGTATGGGGCGTAGTTGCCCTGCTGCACGACTTTGACTATGAGAAGTACCCCAGCCTGGAGGACCATCCCTACAAGGGCAACGAAATTTTAGAGGCGCGCGGCTGGCCGGCGGAGATCCGCCGCGCCATTCTCTCCCACGCAGAATATACCGGCGTGACGCGCGATACCCCGATGGAGAAGACCCTGTTCGCCTGTGACGAGCTTGCCGGATTCATTACCGCCGTGACCCTGGTGAAGCCGGGTAAGTCGCTGGCCGAGGTGGATGCCAAGTCGGTGCGAAAAAAGATGAAGGATAAGGCCTTCGCTCGCAGCGTGAGCCGCGTCGACATGGTCAACGGCGCGGCCGACCTGGGGGTGGACCTGGAAGCCCACATAGCCTTCTGCATCGAAGCCATGAAAGGGATTGCCGACCGGCTAGGATTGGATGGAAGTGCCGCGCGAGCCCAGCCCACGTAGGCCGGGAGCCGAGTGAGGGGAAGACTCCCGAGGCTGTTCTCGGCGGCTAGCCTAAAACCTCGGCCAGCTTGCCACCGGCGATCAATTGCGCGATCCGCGCGAAATCTCCGTACATCACCCGGTCCTTGTCCATCGTAGGGCACACCGAGCGGATGGCGGAATAGGCTGCCTGGCCGCGCTTGCCCGGCTTGAGGGGGGCAAGAAAGTCGAGGGCCTGCGCCGCCGCCATGGCTTCGATGGCCAGAACATTGCGCGTATTGCCGACAATTCGCTTCAGTTTCAAGGCAGCGGTCATCCCCATGGACACGTAGTCTTCCTTATTGCCTGAGGTCGTGATCGAGTCGACGGAGGCGGGATGCGCCAGCACTTTGTTTTCACTGACCAGCGCCGCCGCCGTAACCTGAGGCATCATGAAACCAGAGTTCAGCCCGGCGCTGGCCGCCAGGAACGGAGGTAACCCTTCATTGAGCGAGGGATTGACCAGCCGCTCCAGTCGGCGCTCGGAAATTCCCGCCAGCGCGCTGAGCGCGATGCCCAAGAAATCCAGAACCATGGCCATCGGTTCCCCGTGAAAGTTGCCACCGGAGAGAATGTCGCCTTCCGCCAGTTCGGGGGAGCCTAGACCGCCCGTGGCCTGCGCCGTGCGGACAAACACCAGAGGATTATCGACCGCCGAATTGATCTCGGTTTCCGAGACTTCACGGCAATGGGCGAGCGTGTCTCGCACGGCCCCATGCACCTGCGGCATACAGCGCAAGGAATACGCGTCCTGCACCCGGCTGCAACCGCGATGGGATTCACGAATGGCGCTGCCTTCGAGCATTTTGCGCAGATTGGCGGCGGTTCGCAGTTGACCGGGATAGGGCCGGACCCGGTGAATGCGCTCATCGAAGGCGACGTCGGTGCCGCGGAGAGCGTCGAGCGTGAGGCCGCCGATGACGTCCGCCGAGTCGACCAGAGTTTCGGCTCCGAGCAGGGCGAGGACTCCGACGGCCAGCATGCCTTGGGTGCCGTTGATGAGCGAGACCGCTTCTTTGGCTTCGAGCACAAGCGGCTTGACGTCGGCCCGGCGCAGGGCCTCGGCCGCCGACACCCGCGTGCCTCCCTCCTCCAGGCACTCGCCTTCCCCAATCAGCGCCAAGGCCAGGTGGGCCAGTGGGGCCAGGTCGCCGCTTGCCCCCACGCTGCCTTGGGACGGGACGAGCGGTGTAACCCCGCGATTGAGCATTTCACAAAGCCGGTCGATCACCGCGGTTCGCACCCCGGAATACCCTTTGGCCAGCGAATGGGCCCGCAAGAGCATCATGGCTCGGACCTCGCTGACCGGCAGCGGCTCACCCACTCCGACGGCGTGAGAACGCACCAGGTTCACCTGCAGATCGCGGATCTGGTCCCCAGAAATGCGGACATCGGCCAGCTGGCCGACTCCCGTGGTGATCGCGTAGGAAACTTGGTTGCTTGCCACCAGCGAATCCACCACCCGCCGCGCACGCTCGACTCCGAGGCGCGCGTCGGGAGCGAGCAGCACTGCCCGGTGGCGGATGGCGACTTCTTCGACCGCCTCCGGGGTGAGGTCGTTACCGTTGATGTGCAGCGCTTGCAATCTAGGTTCCAGTTCTCGTTCGGGAAAAGTGCCCGCTGGCGGCAACCGCCCCCGATCCCTCATTTTCCCATGGCTTGACGCAGTGCTTTCCGGTACTTCTCGGGAAAGGTTGTGATCTTTTTCTCCTTATTCAGCGCAAAATGAGTTGTCTCGCCTTCCGCGATCAGCTCTTGATTCGCGGCCCGCAGCAATTGGTAGCCGAAGTGTATTACCGACTGGCGAATGTTCTTAATGCGGGTTCGCACGATAATTTCCTCATCGTAGACGGCGGGAGCCCGGTAGCGGCAGCACGCCTCGACCACGGCGAGATGACAATGATCCTGCTGCTCCATCTCGCGGTAGGAGAATCCCAGCTGCCGCAAGAACTCCACCCGGCCCACTTCGAACCATACAAAATGATTGGCGTGATAGACGAAGCCCATTTGATCGGTCTCCGCGTAGCGCACCCGCAAACGGCTCTCGCTAACCACCGGAGGGTGAGTTGGTTCGCTCACTGGCCGCTCCAGCGCGGTTTGCGCTTTTCGAGGAAGGCGGTGACCCCCTCGCGAAAGTCCTGGGTCTCCCGAATCCGAGCATTTTCCCGCACCGCGGATCGGATCTGCCGGTCGCGTTCTTCGCGAACATATTCCGCCAGAAGGCGCTTGGTGGCCGCGATCGACTGCGGGCTATTCTCGAGCAACTGGTCGGCTAATTCGTGAGCCCGCCCGAGCAGCTTCTCGGGCGCGACAATCTCGTTGACCAAGCCCAAGCGATGGGCCTCTTCGGCGCCGATGATTCGGCCGGTGAGCAGCAACTCCCGCGCCGATTTTTCGCCAATCTGCCGCAGCAGAAACGTGGAAACGATGGCCGGAACAAAACCGATGCGAACTTCGGTGTAGCCGAATTTGGCCTCCGGCACGGCCAGGGTAAAATCACACAGCGTTGCCAGGCCGCAGCCCCCCGCCAAAGCCGCTCCGTTCACCGCCGCGATCGTCGGCTTGGGAAACTCGGCCAGGGAACGGAAAAGGCGGGCCATGGTCTCGGAGTCCCTCTGATTTTCTTCGGCGGATCGTCCCACGAGCGCTTTGAGATTCTCAAGATCCATGCCCGAGCAGAAGGCTTTCCCGCGGCCGGTCAAAATTAGAACCAACGCCGGCGAGGCCGCCACTTCGGCCAGGGCCGCCAGCAACTCCTCGATGAGCTCGTAGCTGATGGCATTGCGCTTTTCCGGTCGATTCAGGGTGAGGCTGGCGACCCCGGACGCGCTCGTGACCTCGATGGTTTTATAGTTCATTTGGCTGTGGCGAATTCAATCTGCCGCGTGCGAGCTCGCGTATCGCACCCCGATCTCGGCCGTAGCTCGCAGCAAAACCTCGAGCGGCTTGAGCGGGGGCAAGACGGCGCCTCGGCTCTGCAAGGTTTGAAGCACGGTCTCGGTCGCAATGTTGCCGACCAGAGCGTCCTGGGCAAACGGGCAGCCCCCCAACCCTCCGATCACGGAATCGAATCGATGACAGCCGGCCTCATAGGCGGCGCCGATCTTCGCGGCTGCCTCCTCGGGGCGGCCATGCAGGTGTACCCCGATTTCCAGATAGTCGTACTTGGCCAGCACGGCGGCCACCAGGTCATGAATCTTGTCTGGACCGGCAACGCCGACGGTGTCGGCGAGGGAGATCGTGTGAATATCGCAGGATTCCAGAACGTCGATGGCATCGACTACCTCTTGAACACTCCACTCGTCCCCGTAAGGATTGCCGAAGGCCATCGAAATATACACGACCAAATCGAGGTCCGCGTCCCTCGCCCTGACCTTAATCTTCTCCAGCTCGTCGATCGCCTCTTCGAGGGTCTGGTGCTGGTTGTTGCGGAGGAACGTTGGGGAAACCGAATAGGGAAATCCCAGGGTGCGGACGGCGTTGCTCTGAACCGCTCGCTCCGCTCCTTTGTCGTTGACCACGATGCCGATGATCTCGACATCGTCGGGCGGATCGAGTTCCTTCAAGACCTCTTCGGAGTCGGCCATCTGCGGCACGGCCTTGGGGGAAACAAAGGAAACCGCGTCGATGTGTTTAAACCCCGCGCTGATTAAGGCCTGCAAATAGTCGACTTTGAGATGGGCGGGGATCTGTCCTTTCAGTCCCTGCCAGGCATCGCGCGGGCATTCGATCAATTTGACGGTCTCAGGCATCCGAAAACCAGCCCAGAATCTACTCCTTGGATGATCCAGGCGTTCAAGTCTGCAGCACTCCCACTTTGAATTCGGCGACCTCGGGATTTAAGGCGGCCGCTTCCAGCGCCTGGGTGATCGCCTCGCGAGTTTCCATGGGGTCGATGATCTTGTCAATCCACAATCGCGCCGCCCCATAACGAGGGTCGGTTTGCTCCTCGTAGGTCTGCCGCACCGACTCGTACAGTTCTCGCTTTTCTTCCTCGCTGAGCTGCTTGCCGTCGCGCTCCAGCTGCTTGATCTTGATCTCGAGCAGGGTTCCTGCCGCCGACTCTCCGCTCATGACTGCGTAGCGAGCGGTCGGCCAGGCAAACACAAATCGCGGATCGTAGGCTTTGCCGCACATAGCATAATGACCGGCGCCGAAGGAGCCGCCGATGATCACGGTAATTTTGGGCACGACGGAATTGGCCACGGCATTGACCATCTTGGCGCCGGCCTTGATAATGCCGGTCCACTCCGCCTCGCGCCCCACCATGAACCCGTTCACATCATGAAAGAAAACCAGCGGAATCAGGTTTTGATTGCAGTCCATGATGAAGCGGGCGGCCTTCTCCGCGGACTCGGTGTAAATGACGCCCCCGAACTCCATTCGTTTGTGGCCTTCATGGTCGATCGCTTGCGCATGCAGTTTCTGGTTGGCGACGATGCCGACGGCAAAGCCTCCGATACGCGCGTAGCCACAGAGCAAGGTCTTCCCGTACTCAGCCTTGTATTCATCGAAGCGGCTGCCGTCCACAATGCGCGCCAGGATTTCTTTCATGTCGTAGGGACGGGCCGGGGAGGAATCGTAAATGCCGTAGATCTCCTCGGCAGCCAGCGCCGGATCCTGGGGTTTCTTGCGGTCCCAAGGCGATTGCCGGCGATACCCCCACTTCTCGACAATGCTGCGAATGCGTGTCAAACAGGCTTCGTCCTTGGGTTCGCGAAAGTCGACCGTGCCACTGATGGCGGAGTGCATGGCGGCCCCGCCCAGTTGCTCGGCCGAGACCTTCTGCCCGATTGCCGCCTGCACCAGGGCCGGACCGGCGAGGAAAAGTCCGCTGCCGTCGGTCATGAGCACGTGGTCGCACATGACGGGGAGATAGCCTCCGCCAGCGACACACATGCCCATGATGGCTGCGATCTGGGGAATGCCCATGGCGGACATGATGGCGTTGTTGCGAAACACCCGGCCGAAGTCGTCGGTATCGGGGAATACATCTTCCTGTAAAGGGAGAAACACGCCGGCGGAGTCGACCAGATAGATGGTCGGAACCCGGTTCTCCATGGCAATGGTCTGGGCTCGAATCACCTTCTTCGAGGTCATGGGGAAGAAAGCGCCGGCCTTTACCGTGGCGTCGTTGGCGATGATCATCACCAGCCGGGTATGGATGCGCCCCAGCCCGGTAATGACGCCGGCTCCCGGCGCACCTCCCCATTCCTGATACATGCCAAAGGCCGCATAGCTAGCGACTTCAAAAAAACTGCCGGGATCGAGCAGCAGCTGGATGCGCTCCCTGGCTGTCAGGCGGCCCTTGTTGTGCTGGCTCTCCACGGCTTTCGGCCCGCCGCCCTCGCGGATTTTTTCTTCTTGGTTGCGAATCTCCGAGACCAGGTCTGCCAGAAAGCGCATATTGGCCTCAAAGCGGGGAGAGGTGGCATCGACGCGGGTCTCGAGCACGGTCGCAACAGAGGGCGAGCTAGTTTCGGTACGATCGGCCATGCCGGAAGGACCTGAATTTCCTACGCTATACCAGGCGGGGCACGCAAACCACTGGATTCCACCCCATCCGCGCCCGCCCGAGAGCACGACTTCAACCGCTAGTCGGTACCTCGCGAGATCTTCCCTGGCTGCGGATGAACTGTACGATCTCGTCCATAGCCGTGCCGGGTTGAAAAATGGCGGCAACTCCTGCTTGCTTGAGATTGGCGATGTCCTGATCCGGGATGATTCCGCCTACGATGACGATGACGTCCTCCATCTGCTTTTGCTTCAGCAAGTCCATCACCCGAGGAACAATCGCATTGTGGGCGCCGGAGAGAATCGAGAGTCCAATGACGTGGACGTCTTCCTGGAGGGCGGCATTGACGATCATTTCCGGCGTCTGGCGCAGACCGGTGTAGATCACCTCCATGCCGGCGTCCCGCAGAGCCCGGGCGATTACCTTGGCGCCGCGGTCGTGGCCATCGAGGCCCGGCTTGGCAACGAGGACGCGGATTTTAGATTCCGTGGTCACCGTGGTGTTTCAAACTCGGCTGACTCTCCCGACCAGCGCAGCCCGACGAGCTTCGAAGCGGTCGAACACAGCCAGCCAGATTATATACGGGACAACGGCGGAATTCTTCGGCGCCAGACGGCCGAAGCCGAGTTTCGAGCCGCCTTCGCTTCAGAGGGTCTTGACGTCCATGCTCTTCCACAGATACCAGCAGGCGGTGGTGCGGTAGGGTTCCCAGGACTTGGCGATCTTTTCCATCTGGGCGGGAGTCGGCATTTGACGTTTGCGGTAGTGCTTCTTGATGGCTGCCCTCACCCCGAAGTCTCCGGTGGGGAGAACGTTGGGCCGGCGGAGAGTGAACATCAGAAACATCTGCGCCGTCCACACCCCGACGCCTTTGACTTGGGTGAGATGCTCGATGACTTCCTCATCCGAGAAATCGTGGAGTTTGCTGAAGTCCAGCCGGCCCTTGAGCGTGAGGTCCGCCATATTTCGCAGATACGAGGACTTCTGTTGGGAGAGACCGACGGACCGCATCTCGCCTTCGCTCAGCCGCAAAACTCCCTGCGGGGTGAGCGGTTGGCCCGCCCGGGCCGCGAGTCGCTCGAAGATGGTGGCGGCAGCCTTTCCGTTCAATTGCTGGTAGACGATAGACTCGGCCAGGCTATGAAACTCCGGCGGCCCATATTCCATGCGGCAGGGGCCAATGCGATCGATGAGGGCGGCGAGAACGGGATCGGCTTTTTTCAAATGGCTGACGGCGTTTCGCATAGCAGACTTGGACTTCGAATTCTTCGGAAGGATAGCAAGCCGGGAGGAAATCATGGGATGCTGGTTTCGGTATAGGTTCCGTACACCTCCCGCAGGGCGTTCGAGATTTCACCTACCGTGGCGTAAGCGCGCACCGCATCGAGGATGAACGGCATGGTATTGGCCGAAGAGAGGGTGCCGTTTTTGGGCGGGTTGGGTTCCTGGCTGGCCGCTTTTTTCAAGGCCTCCAGCCGCCGCTGCACTTCCTCGCCTGAGCGGCGCGCCCGCAGAGCCTTCAGCTTGGCGAATTGCTGGCGGGCCACGGTTTCGTCAATGTAAAGAATGCGGGGAGGCTCTTCTTCCACCACCAAGTCGTTTACCCCCACGATAATCTTTTCTTTGGCTTCGACGGCGCGCTGATACTGGTAGGCCGCCTCGGCAATTTCCTTCTGGGGATAGCCGCGCTCGATGGCCTTGACCATGCCTCCCATGGCATCGAGCTTGCGGAAATAGTCGCGGGCTCCGTTTTCCATATCGAGGGTGAGGCGTTCGAGGAAGTACGATCCCCCCAAGGGATCGATGGTTTCCGTAACCCCGGATTCATAGGCGATGATCTGCTGCGTACGCAGCGCCAGGCGGGCAGCCTCTGCGGTCGGCAGAGCCCAGGCTTCATCGTAGGAGTCGGTGTGCAAGGATTGCGTTCCACCCAAGACCGCGGCCAGCGCCTGCAGCGCAACCCTAGCAATGTTATTCATGGGCTGCTGTGCGGGCAGGGAGACGCCGGCCGTCTGGGTGTGAAATCGCAGCAGGCGGGTGCGCTGGTTCTGGGCATGAAAGCGGTCCTTCATCAGCCGGTACCAGAGGCTGCGGGCGGCCCGGTACTTGGCAATCTCCTCGAAGAAGTCGTTGTGGGCATTGAAGAAGAAGCTGAGCCGCGGGCCGAATTCGTCGACATCGAGACCGCGGCGTCGCGCCCATTCGACGTATTCCACCCCGTCGTACAGGGTGAAGGCCAATTCCTGCAGCGCGGTCGAACCCGCCTCCCGGATATGGTAGCCGCTGATGGAGATGGTGTTGAAACGCGGGGTGAACTGGGAGCCGAATTCAAAGGTGTCCACCACCAGACGCATGGAAGGCGCGGGCGGATAAATGTATTCCTTCTGGGCGATGTACTCCTTCAAAATGTCGTTCTGGATTGTCCCGGAAACTTTCTTCCAGTCGGCACCCTGCTTCTCGACCACCACCAGATACATCGCCCACAGGATCGACGCCGGAGAATTGATGGTCATCGAGACCGTAGTCTTCTCGAGATCAATGCCCTGAAACAGAATCTCCATATCTTCCAGGGAGTCGATGGCGACCCCGCACTTGCCCACTTCCCCTTCACTGGCGGGATGATCCGAGTCGTAACCCATGAGCTTGGGCAGGTCGAAGGCCACCGACAAGCCTCCACCCCCATGGGCGAGCAGATACTGATAGCGGCGGTTGGTTTCCTCCGGGGAAGCAAAACCGGAGAACTGGCGCATGGTGAACAGCTTGCCCCGGTAGCCGGTGGCGTGAATGCCGCGGGTGTAGGGAGGCTCTCCGGGATCGCCGAGCGAGCTCTGGTAACTCCAATCTTCGGGGAGGTCGGCCCGAGTATACAGGCGCCGCACGGGAACGCCCGACAAGCTAGTGAAGCGGGCCGTCCCGTTCTCTTGGATGTTGATCCCGGTGGGGGCGCCAATCGGGCGTTCGGGGGTTTTCTCCAGGGTGGAGGCTAACGTCGTCTCCGCCCACTGCTTCTCGGAATCGGAAGGATGGCGCCCTTCGTAGATCTCAGAAACTGGACTCTCGGCAATTTTCGAAGTCTTGTTGTCCACCGCATCTCCACGTCCCTTCGATGATAGAAGAGCGATGTCGGAGTCACAAGGGTCTCCAGACCGGGTTTTGGACTTTGGCCGCGAGCGGGGTCTTCCGCGGCTTCGACTAATGTCTACTAAAATGATAGAGTAAGTAGCATGCAAAGCGTCAGCGTTGCCATTCCCGCGAAATGGGTGTCACAACCAAGACCCGGCCGTTCCCCGGCCACCATCACCATCATCGGTGGTGGTTTCACCGGGGCCACGCTGGCGGCTCAGTTGCTCAGGCACGGCGGGGAATCGGTTGCGGTGGTTTTGATCGATCCCAGTGGCTGCCCCGGTCGGGGTGTGGCCTATGGCACGCAGCATGGTTGGCATTTGCTCAACGTCGTGGCCCGCGATATGAGTGCACTCGACGAGGATCCAGAGCACTTCCTGCGATGGGCCCGGGCGAATTACGACTCCGGGGTCGGCCCCGAGAGCTTCCTGCCGCGCCGGGTTTATGGGCAGTACATCTCGGCCCTGCTGCGAAAAACCGCTCGCTGGCACGTCGACCGATTTTTCTTGAAGAATGACGAGGCGGTCTCGGTCGACGAGGTCGAGCGAGGGGGCGTGGTGGATCTCCGCAGCGGCGAGCGTGTGCGCGCCGACAAGATTGTGCTCGCCCTGGGGAATTTTCCGCCCAGTGATCCGGACCTGCCCGGACGGACCGCGCACGGTGTCCGCTATATTCCCTATGCCTGGTCTGCCTCCGCTCTCGAAGGTATTGCCGAAGATCGCGAGCTCCTGGTCCTGGGCTCAGGGCTTACGGCCATCGATCAAATCCTGGCGCTGCGGTCGCGCGAATTCGGGGGCACCATTCATCTGCTTTCGCGGCACGGTTTTCTTCCGCAGCCCCACCGGAGTGCGGCGCCTTGGCCTGCGTTCTGGAACGAAGAATCGCCGCACACAGCCCGCGGACTTCTACGTTTAGTCCGCCAGCAGGTGCGGCTCGCCCATCGGTCAGGAGGAGATTGGCGGGGGGTGATGGATGCTCTTCGCCCATTCACCTCACGGATGTGGCAATGCCTTCCTGTCATCGAAAAACGACGTTTCCTTCGTCACCTACGTCCCTATTGGGAGATACATCGTCACCGGGTTGCGCCCGAGATCGATCGCCTCATTGCCTATCAATTGCGGAGCGGCCAAACTCGAATCCATGCCGGCCAAATCATAAGGTACAAAGAACACGCCCACGGAGTCGCGGTAACATACCGCCAGCGCGGGACGGGAGATCATAAACAGCTGTTCGTCGATCGAGTCATCAACTGCACCGGCCCCGAAACGGACTGTCGAAGACTGAACTCTCCGTTGCTTAAGCAGCTGCGACGAAAAGGCCTGGTTCGCCCTGACCCCTTGGGTCTGGGGTTAGAGGTCGATGAAACCGGAGCCTTGCTCAACGAACAGGGTGCACCATCGGATTTTCTCTACGCCATCGGGCCGCCGCGGAAGGGTGCTCTTTGGGAGACGACAGCGGTTCCCGAAATCCGTGGGCAGATCTCAGAATGGATCCATCACTTGACGGTCAGCCGAGACGCCAGTTTGTTTGCGATTGACCAACCTGGCGTCGAGAATGCCTCCGTCCACTCCAAGTAGACGCGAAAAGAGGATCGCTCGGCGAACTAGACAGAATCGCTCTGCCTCTACCTTCACCCGGCGCTACGGCTAGCGGCTCTCTCCTTGCTTTGTCGACCCTAGTTCCCACGCTTTGGCGTACTTCCATGAGACATACGTGGCATGGTAGAGGTGCAGCAGAAGACCTTCGCGACCATCCAGGAATCCAAGACGGCAGCCGTAGTTGTAGAGGAAGGTGAGCAGGGGGCGAGCTACGATATTCGACACACGGAAGCCGCGGTAGCCTCTCTCGATCGCGACCTCGGCACCGGAGGTAGAGTAACGGTTCATGTGATCGAGATAGCCGCCCAGCGTGGGATAGGCGTTGTGCAGAAGGGCATGTCGGAGTTGGCCGGTGGAGCCCGTCACTTGTATCGTGGGGTGCGCACCGTATTCCTGAAACTGTCCGGCGCCGCGGCGAATCAGGCGCAGCTTGGGATCGGGGTAGAATCCGCCGTGGCGAATCCAGCGGCCCAGGAAGAAATTCTTGCGCGGAATCCAGAAGCCTTGGACCTCGGCCTTCGACGGCAAGGCATGATCGAGGATCTCTCTTGCCAATTCTGGTTCCAATCGTTCGTCGGCATCGAGCTGCAGAACCCAGTCGCCGGTCGCTTTGTTCATGGCGGAGTTTTTCTGGGCGGCGAAGCCCTTCCAGGGTTCACGGAAAACCTTTGCCCCGAAGGAGCGTGCGATCTCGACAGTGCGATCGGTCGAGCCGGAATCGACCACGATGATCTCGCCTCGGCCGTCGCCGACGAGCGGCCTCACGCTTTCAAGCGTGGCCGCAAGATTGGTTTGTTCGTTCTGGGTGATCAGGACGACGGAAAGCGTCACGGGCAAAGCATAAACTGGAGAGCGCTCGCAGGCCAAGAAGCCCCGGATGTGCCCTGTCATGGCCACCGACCTGCGGAGAACCTGAACCAGGCTGAAGAAGCCGTCCATCGTGGCTGGCACCCGATATCATGGGCCAAGTATGCATCGGATGGCTGTCGAGCGACAGTTCGAAACCAGGGATTGAGCGTCCGTCATCCGCTGGATACTTTGGGCGGGGCCATGAAGATGAGTAACGATGTCATTCCCTTTCGCGCTCAGCCAATGTTGGCAACTTTGGTTAGCCAACCCTTCGACCGAGCGGGTTGGGTATACGAGGAGAAATACGACGGGTACCGCATTCTTGCCTATAAAGAAGGCTCGAAGGTGACTCTGCTTTCGCGCAATGACAAGGATCGCTCGGACGCGTTCCCGGGCGTGGTCGATCGAGTGGCTCATTTGAAGCAGCGGACGGTTCTTCTTGACGGCGAAGTCATTGCCTTCGATCGCCACAAAGTGTCCCGCTTCCAGCTTCTTCAACAAGGCCACTCGACCCGTTACGCAGTATTCGACTGCTTGTATTCGAATGGCACCGACCTTCGGCAAAAACCACTCGAACAGCGGCGCCAGGTGCTTGAAGATATCTTGCCCAAGGATGGGGAGATTCTCATCTCCAGGCGCCTGGCCTCGAATGGATTCGAGGCGTTCCGGCTGGCAAAACGGCGCGGGTTTGAAGGAATCGTGGCAAAAGACAACGCCGCCCCTTATGTGGGTCGCCGTTCGAGCCGTTGGCTGAAGGTAAAAGTTCACCAGGAGGAAGAATTCGTGATTGGGGGCTTCACCAGGCCGGAAGGGAGTCGGCAACACTTGGGTGCGCTGTTGCTCGGTGCCTATGATCGGCGGCGGCAACTTCGATATGTCGGAAAGGTTGGCACCGGGTTTACGCGCGCCGCCCTTTTGTCGCTTTCCCATTTGTTGACACCGACCCTTCGGCACAGATCCGCTTTTGCTGATCCTCCTCCCGCTCGCGGGGCCATATTCGTGGCTCCGAAGCTTGTGGCGCAAATCGCATTCCAGGAGTGGACGAGCGATAGGCGATTACGCCAGCCGGTGTACCTAGGATTGCGAGACGACAAGAGGCCACAGGATTGTCTGTTACCCATATCAGTCTCCAGGCGATTGGACAAGCTCCGTTCCTAGCGATCGAGGCCCGATCTGTGGTCTAATCACATCCGCACCGGCCGATACAGCGCCGGGAACCGGGAGGATTGCTTGAACTACACTGACCTGAACGAAACCGACAATTTTCTGACCTACCCCACGAACAAAGTCGTCGCCATCGTCGACACGCCCGAACAACTCCGGTCAGCAATTGCGGAGTTGAATCAAGCCGGCTTTGGGGAGGATAAGATCGACGTGCTCTGCGGGCAGAGCGGCGCCGATCGCCTTGATGTCACCGGCGAGCACCACGGCTTTCTTGCTCGTCTCTACCGGTTCATGGAAAAATTTGGAGACATGGAATCTGAGAACCTACGTGATTACCAGCACGAACTGCGTGGCGGCCGCTTCCTTCTGGCGGTTGAGGTGCCCGACGAACAGAGAAAGGCCCAAGTGCTACAAATCCTCGAATCCCACGGCGGACACCGCATCAATTTCTACGGGCGCTGGCAAGTGCAGGGCTTGGCATCCTGAACCGGATTTCTCGAACGGTCGTAAAGGAAGGAAATAATCTGTAAGACGAGCGGGAGGATTTCCGGCTGAACCTGCCGGCACCGATAGACATGAGTGCGACTACAGGGCGCTTCTGTTTGCTATCGGCCTTTTCTGTTGGCTCGAGACTTCCTTTGGCGTTCCCTCGGATCTTTAGTTAACCGCTGCGATCGTTTCTTCGCTTCTGACGCTCTCTCCGCTTGCTTTCGATTGATCCGCTGTCTGATTTCTCGCCTTTCGCCAGTGTCTGGCAGGTTGTCTTTTCCTTCAGCTATCCCTTCCGATGCCTCGCGATCGCAGTTCGATATCGGAACGGCTAACGTTCAAATCGTCTCGAGTCGGCATGCCAATTCGTGCGGGGAATTGGCATGCCCATCTCGCGACTCGCCTAGAATCCTAGCGGCTGGGGCGATGACGCCGGTGGGGATGGGGGTGTTGGAGGTTCCAGACCCGACCGTGCCGGCATAACCGACTGTACATCCGTGCGAGGGGTCGCGTAGGGGACGTTCGGCATGTGAGTCACTCGCCCGCTCTCGGCGTCGGCCATCACGATTCCGGCGCGTTCGAGGAGAAGTCCCGTGGCCCGATCCATCTCCACTTGCGATTTCTCGTAGGCGGCCATGGCCGATACCAGGTTGGACTCGGCGGAGGTTAAAGCCGCCTGATCCTGCAACACGGCGGTAGGGGTGCCGACCCCGACGGCCAGCTTCTTCTGATCGGCGTCCAGCGTTTGCCGCTGGAATTCGACCGCAGCTTGGGCGGCATCGACTGCGGCGCGGTTCTGTTTTACATCAAATTGAGCATTGCGAACTTCGATGCGGACCTGGTTTTCGAGCTGTTGCAAGCGCACCTGAGCCTGGCGGTATTCGAGTTCGGCACGCACCTGATCGGCGACGGCGGTGCGATTGCGCAGGGGAATGCTGAGCGTGATGCCAAGCCCCTTGTCCGGCGACACCGAGGTGACCATCTGCTCGAGCGTGGCCGCATAGCTCACCGGTTTGCCCGAGCGAAACGGAGGCGCGGCGTTGGCCTGTTCGAAACATCCGAAGTGACTGGTCGCGGTCGTGCAAGTACCGCCCAGAGACGGGGGCACGAGCGTCGGGTTCACATTTCCCCCGATACCGGCGCCGCCGTAATAGGCGTACACGCTGAGCGTGGGCAGCATGGCATTGCGCACCGCTTTGTTGTTGATTTCCCGGGTATTCAGATCGATGCGGGACTGGGCCAGCTCCGCCCGGTGGCTCAAGGCGTCGTTGATGAGATCCTCGGTCGGAACCACCGGCTCCTTGGCCGGCAATTGCATGGCGGAGGAGGGGATCACGTCGGCCGAAGCCAGGATCGGGTCCTGCAGGTTGCGACTCAGGGCATTTTTCATGAGCAGTTCCTGCAACTCGAGGTTGGTCTGCGCCAAAATCACGTTTTGCTGATCGGTTTCGACCGCACTCTCGGCGCTAACGATTTGGATGGGCGGCAAAGTTCCGAACTGCACCTGCCTCTTGTTGTCCTCGAGCGTGCGCTGGGCGAAGGCCAGCGCCTCCTGTTGCACGCGTACGTTTTCGTAGGCAAAGACGAGGTTCCAGTAGAGGTTTTCGATCTGATCCACGGTGGTAATGATCTGCAAGCGGAAGGCGACGTCGGAAATTTCGCGGTTGTTCTTGGCGATGCGGATAAAGCGAGTGTTGGGCAGAAAGCCAAATCCCTGCAGCAGGCTTTGCGTCAGCCGAAATTGAAAGTTGGAACCCAGTCCGGGGGTGTACGTCACCGTGGGGTTGTTGCTGGTAGTGTGGGTGTTGTTGAATCCCACGAAGAGGTTGGTACCCCAGTGAAAGCCCTGGGAATAGCTGAAGGCTGCCGTGCCGGTATTGGTATTCACCAGGGGAACGGGGGTGAAAATGCTCGTGGATTGGGTCACGTTCCGGTCCATTTGCGCCGTGCCCGTGAGGATGGGATCAAAGCTCGGGATGCTCGAGCCGATGCCCAACGTGGAGCTTACCAGTCCATTTGTGCCCGTCCCCACGCCTCCGGCGGCGACGCTGGTGCCACCGGTTCCGGATCCCACGGCTCCGCTGAGGCCTCCCACCCCGCCGCCGGGGGTATTTTGCACGATACCGGTATTTACACCGAGAACATTCGCGCCGGCTTGAGCGCGCAGGATGTCGGTATCAGCAATATTCAAGTTGTAGCGCGCCAGTACGATGTCGAGGTTGTTTTCAAGAGAGAGCGCAACGGCGTCGTTGATCGAAAGCACGATCTTGCCGTCATGCATGAGCTGATCGATGCGAGGAGCATTCGCCAGATTCGGCGGCGGCACCATGGCGGGTCGATAAGGCGCGATCACGTTCGGAAACTGGGAAGGCGCCTTGGAGTAATCCTGGGTCGTATGCAGGCTAGCGGGTGCGGGTTCGGGAGCTGGCGGGGGTGCGACCGTGGGCGCGGTACTCGAAGCCTCCTGGGCCGCCGCGTGGAACGTGAAAGTTAGCAGCCCAAGGGTCAGGGCTGCGGCAAACATAGACTGCTGCGAACGAGCAAACGACATTGCTGGTCTCCTTGCACTCAGGATTGCTGATTTTGGGCAGACTTCCTCCCTATCGGATGCTAGGCGCGCTGGAAGGTACCCACTACCGGAGCGGATTATAAGGCGGCAGATTGTAAAAATTTATAAAGAGACGGACGGAGTATTCGAGGGAGAAACTTAGCGCACGTGCCAGAAGACCTGGACTCGAGCCTCCGCGGCGATCGGAGGCTCGAAACCCGCGGCCTTCCTGGCGAAAATTCTGCTTCGGGGTTACGGATGCGCCGGTGGCGCCGGGGGCATCACCGACTCAGGGTTCGGGCGCGGCGCCACATACGGCACATTCGGCATCTGGGTGACTTGGCCGCGCTCGGCGTCCGCCATGATGATGCCGGCATGATCGAGCAGAACGCCCGAGGCCCGATCGAGCTCCAGGCGCGATTTTTCGTAGCTTGCCAAGGCGGATACCAGTGTCGATTCCGCACTGGCCAAGGCGGATTCGTTCTGTAGCACCAGCGTGCCGGTGGAAGCGCCCAGGTTCAACTTCTTCTGCTCCGCATCCAAGGATTGCCGCCCCAATTCTACGGCTGCGCGAGCGGACTCGACCGCCGCCCGGTTTTGGCTGACGACGAACTGCGCGTTACGCACCTCGATGCGAACCTGATTCTCGATCTGCTGCAGACGCATTTGCGCCTGCCGATATTCCAGTTCTGCGCGAACCTGGTTCGACTGCCCATTCCGATTGCGGATGGGAACATTCAGAAGCAGTCCTACACCTTTGTCGGGAGCGGTCGAATTCACCGTCTCATTGAGCGCATTGCTATAGCCCTGGGTGACGACGGGGGGAAACTCGCCCGGGTTCGGGCCCGAACAGAACCCCAGCGTCCGCAGCTCGGGGGATTGATTCACACAGAGGTTGGCCGGGTTCTGGGCACCCGCCAATCCTGATCCGCCGTAGTAGGCGAATACGTCTAAGGACGGGAGTTGAGCATTGCGAACCGCCTTATTGTTGATTTCCCGGTTCGTGAGATCGATTCTCGATTCGGCCAACTCCGGGCGATGGCTCAAGGCATCGTTCACCAGGTCCTCGGTAGGAACGATCGGTTCTTGTTCCGGCAGTTTCATGGTGGAGGTAGGAATGACTTCCGCGTCCGTCAGCACCGGATCCTGCAGGTTCCGGCTCAGAGCATTCTTCATCAACAGCTCCTGCAGTTGCAGGTTGTTCTGGGCGGTGATCAAATTCTGCTGGTCCGCAGCGACCGTACTCTGGGCGCGAACCACCTCGATGGGTGCCAGGCTTCCAATCTGCACCTGTTTCTGCGTGTCTGACAAGGTCTTCTGGGCAAACGCCAGCGCCTCTTTCTGCACCCTGACGTTCTCGTAGGCAAACACCAGGTCCCAGTACATGTTCTCGATCTGATCTACCGTGGTGATGGTTTGCAGGCGAAAGGCGACGTCGGAGATTTCCCGGTTATTCTTGGCGATGCGAATGAAGCGGGAGTTGGACAGAAAACCGAAACCCTCGAGCAGGTGCTGCGTGAGTCTGAACTGGAACGAGGAATTGATGAGCGGACTGTAATTGTTGAACGGCCCGTTGGTGGTGCTGCGACTGTTGTAGAACCCGACCGACATCGAGGTGCCCGAATGAAATTCCTGGTTGTAGGCGAAATTGTAGGTTTGCGTGTTGGTGGCCAGCACCGGAACGCCGGTGAAGACGCTGCTGGCGATGGTGTTGGCGTGGTCCAGTTGAATAGTCCCCGTGACAATGGGATCGAAGCTAGTGATGGGAACGCCAATGCCGAGAGTCGAACTGACCAAGCCGAAGGTTCCGGAGCCGATCCCGCCGGCTGCGACACTGGTGCCGCCGATCCCCGATCCTACCGAGCTCCCCAGGCCGCCAACGCCGCCCCCGGGCGTATTTTGCACCACTCCAAAGTTCACACCGAGAATGTTATTTCCGGATTCGGCCCGCAACACGTCGGTATCGGCGATGTTCAGGTTGTATCGCGAGATCGCCATATCCAGGTTATTCTCGAGCGCCAGGGCCACGGCATCATTGATCGACAGCATGATCTTGCCATCGTGCATCAACTGGTCAATGCGCCGCGTGTTGGTGAGATTCGGCGGCGGGACATGCCGGGGAGCATAAGGAATCAGGGGATTCGGAAAATATCCCCGAGGCTTCGAATAATCCGTGGACACAAACGCTTGCGGCTGAGGGGTTCCGGGCGGAACCGATGGGGAAGTCTGGGGCGATGGCGCAGTCTGTGGCGGCGCATCTTGGGCCCAGCAGCGGCCGGCAAGTAGGAACCCGAATAGAACGACGAGCAACCGAGTGGCAGAACTCAAACGAGACATTCGCTCATCTCCGAGAAGAGTGGAATCGAAGACACTTAAGATCTTCTAAACACGAGTAGTTACGCAAAACGTCATCTCCTGGTTCAGCTTTGTTCGATCTGGAGCTGACATTCTGCAGATCACAATAAGGGTAGAATCAATAGTATAGCTAACACTCCGCGAGCGACTCGGGCACCCGCCATCCCGGGTGCACGATGGTAACCCGAAGCTCGGCCGCTGCCTGGTGAGCCATGAGCCAGCCCAATGCGAAATGTTAAGCTCCTGCTTGCTTATGACGGCTCCGAGTTCTTCGGCTGGCAGGTGCAACCGGATGTGCCCACCATTCACGGCACACTAGCTTCGGCCATTGGACGTCTCACGGGAGAAAAGGTATCGCTCCAGGGCTCGGGACGTACCGACGCCGGCGTGCACGCCCTCGCGCAAGTGGCCAATTTCCCGACGGCTTCGTCGATCCCGCTTGCGCACCTGGCCACGGCCCTCAACCACCTCCTGCCCGCTTCCATTCGCGTCCTCGAAGCCGAGGAGGTTCCCATGGAGTTTCATGCCCGCAAATCGGCGAGGTCCAAGACCTATCGCTACCGGATGTATCGCGCTCCCGTCTGCCCACCCTTTTTGGCGCGCTACGTCTGGCACTACCCCTTTCCCTTGGACGAAACGGCCCTCGAGCAGGCCGCCCAACAGGTGCTCGGAGAACACGATTTTCGGTCTTTCGCTGCAGTCGATCCGGAGGCTGGCCGCGAGGACGCCAACCGTTCGACGGTGCGCCGGATTTTCCGCTCGAACTGGACAAGGATGGGCGATGAGCTGGTCTACAGCGTCGAGGGTAACGGCTTCTTGCACCACATGGTGCGTAACCTCGTAGGAACCTTCGTGTTGGCAGGTAAGGGTACGCTCCGGCCCGAGGATGTGAAGCTGATTCTCGAGCGGCGAGACCGCTCGGCAGCCGGTCGAACGGCGCCAGCCAACGGACTGTACCTGGTGAGGGTGGAGTATGAGGCGGTGACACAATAGGGCGCCAGCAGCTACACTGGCCTCACAATGGCGGCCGAAGTCCAAAGCGCAACCCGCAAGGTCGTTTCCGTCAATCCCGCCACCAGGGAAGTGTTCGCTGCCTTTGAGCCGGCCAGCGAGCAGGAAGTCGATGCCGCGGTGACTCGCGCTCGAGGCGCCCAACCGGACTGGAACCGGATTGGCGTCGAGCGCCGCACCGGAATTCTGGCCAATTTCCAGAAACTGTTGCGGGAAAGACGGTCCGAGGTGGCGCGGATCATCACCCTCGAAACCGGCAAGCCGCTGGCCGAGGCGCTGGTCAGCGAGGTTCTGGTAGTGCTCGATTCGGTGCGCTTTTCGATCCAGCACGCTTTCGATTTCCTGCGCGAACAGAGGGTTCCGCACGGCAATTGGGCGCTGAAGACCAAGTCCGGCCGTATCCGGCGGGAGCCCTATGGCGTGATCGGAATCATCTCCCCGTGGAACTACCCGTTTTCGATCCCTGCCACCGAGACTCTGGCCGCGCTCGTGACGGGCAACGCCGTGGTGCTGAAGCCGTCCGAACTCACCTCGTGTACGGCGCTTGCCCTGCGAGACCTCCTTTGGGAAGCGGGCGTCCCGAGCGACGTTTTCCAGGTGACGGTGGGAGATGGCATCACCGGATCGGCCCTCCTCCATTCCCCGATCGACAAGCTGGTGTTTACCGGCAGTCTCGCGACCGGCCGGCAGGTCGGCGCAGCCGCCGCCTCCCGACTGCTTCCTGCGGTCTTGGAGCTGGGTGGAAAGGACCCCATGCTGGTGCTCGAGGATGCGGACGTCGACGTGGCGTCGAGCGGTGCCGTTTGGGGAGCGTTCACGAATGCCGGACAGGCTTGTCTCTCGGTGGAGCGCTGTTACGTCGATCGCAAGCTCTACGGGCCGTTCGTGGCGGCCTGTGTGGAGAAGACCGGTCGCCTGCGGATTGGCGACGGACAGGCCCCGCAGATCGACGTGGGGCCGATGATTAGCGAACGCCAGCTTGAGATCGTGGAATCCCAGATCGAAGACGCGGTCGCCAGGGGAGCCCGCGTGCTGGCCGGCGGCTCGCGCCTCCGAGAGTTGGGCTCGAACTTCTATGCTCCCACCGTCCTGGGGGGCGTTACTCACCAGATGCGAGTCATGCGGGAGGAGACGTTCGGGCCGGTACTGCCCATCATGGCGTTTGACAGTGAGAGCGAGGCGGTTCAGCTGGCGAATGATTCCGAATATGGACTTGGAGCCAGCATCTGGACGCGGAGCCGTCGCCGGGGGGAACGGTTGGCTGCCGAGATTCGAGCCGGGACGGTGATGGTGAACGATGCCGTGTCCTGTTTCGGTATCGCCGAAGCTCCGCATGGGGGCATGAAGATGAGTGGCCTGGGGCGCACGCACGGGCGATGGGGAATGGAAGAAATGGTTCGCATCCAATATCTGGACACGGACCTTATGCCGGGAACGAAGAAGGTCTGGTGGTTCGGATACAGTGAGCGATTTCCTCAGCAGATGGGTGCTTTGATCGACCTGCTGTTTGCCCGCAGGATGGGCGAGCGTTGGCGAGGACTGAAGGGACTGAGAGGCGTCTTCGCATCGAAAGAGAGGCTATAGCATGTCCAGCGAAAATCCGCAGCGCGACTTGCTGCGCCATACTCTGGCCACACTCGCGTATCGCGGCGCCAAGGCAGTCCGCAACGCGCCCGAGGAGTTCGGCAGTTTTCCAGGTGGCGAGAAAGCTCCCGCCCAAATCCTGGCGCATATCGGGGATTTGATGGACTGGGGGTTGTCGCTGGCCAACGGCCAGCGGCAATGGCATGATTCGACACCGCTACCCTGGCCGAAGGAAGTGAGCCGTTTCTTCGCCGCCCTGGAGAGTTTTGACCGCTACCTGGCTTCGACCGAACCGCTCCAGGCACCGGTCGAAAAGCTCTTTCAAGGTCCGATCGCCGATGCGCTGAGTCATGTCGGCCAGATTGCCATGCTGCGGCGGCTGGCGGGTGTGCCGATCAAAGGCGAGAACTACTTCGCGGCCGAGATCACCGCCGGGCGTGTCGGCCCCGATCAGGCGCGTCCCAAACGAGAGTTCTGAATTTCGCCGGCTTTCCTGGTAAGCCGCAGATTGCTTGGGTAGAATAAAAGTACTTACCAGCCGCGATTTGGCTGCTCCGACGAGGAAAACGCTTGGCTACAGCCCAGTTACCCAATCACAAAGTCAAGGTCAAGAAGTTGGGACAGCGCTCCTGCAACGAGAAGGATGCGAAAGGCAAGTTTTGCGGCGGGCATCTCAAGCGCTGGTATTACGAGAGTGATGCCGGGGAGCAAGAGTGCGGGGACCTCGAGAAAGCCTGGGGTCCGAAGGCTGAGGTGTATCGTTGTGAGCACTGCAAGACGCTCTATTTGCCCAATGCCGAGGAGGCCGGAGGTCTAAGTGTGGCCGGACCGGGGCAGACTTCGGTGTTTGGGCTTACGGTACCGGGGAAGGGAAAGTAGCTGCGGGGCTGAGCTCGGCTGGAACGGAGGGGGCGTCGGCTGCACTCGTGAAATCTTCAGAGCTTATCTACGATTGGAATCGAATCCATCCCGCGTCCTTGCGTCCCACTAGTCAGGTACTGCTGAACGACGAGACACTGCGCGATGGGTTGCAGTCGCCTTCGGTGCGCGACCCGTCGATTCAAGAGAAAATTGCCATTCTTCACCTCATGGAAGCTCTGGGCATTGATTCCCTCGACCTGGGGCTGCCCGGCGCCGGACCCCGCGCCCGCGAGCACTCCGAGGCTCTGGCTCGCGAGATCGTTCAGCACAAGATGAAGATCCGCGCCAATTGTGCCGCTCGTACCCATCAGAATGACATCCAGCCGATCGCGGAGATCGTCGCGCGCACGGGATTGAGAATCGAAGCGGCAACCTTTCTCGGATCCAGTCCGATTCGCCGCTACACCGAAGGCTGGAGCGACGACTTCCTGCTGGAAACCACGGAATCGGCCGTGAAGTATGCCATCTCTCTCGGACTCGACGTGATGTATGTGACCGAGGACACGACCCGCTGCGATCCCGAGACGATACGGCGGCTTTACACCACGGCGATTCATTGCGGCGCGCGCGCGATCTGCATCTGTGACACCGCCGGACACGCCACTCCCATGGGAACCTTTGCGCTGGTCCGGTTCGTGGTCGAAGACGTCGTCAAGCGGACCGGGGAGAAGGTTCGCGTGGATTGGCATGGCCACTGCGATCGTGGGTTGGCGATTGCCAATTCCATGGCTGCCCTGGTGGCCGGGGCCGATTGCGTGCATGCCACGGCGCTCGGAATCGGAGAACGGGTGGGTAACACGCAGATGGATCAGATGCTGGTCAACCTCCGGTTGATGGGTATTCCGCCCTGGGCCGATCAGGACCTGACCAAGTTGAAGGAGTATTGTCAGGCAGTCTCGCGAGCGACGGGAGTGCCGGTTCCCGCGAATTACCCCGTGGTAGGCGAAGATGCCTTCCGCACCGCCACCGGCGTCCACGCCGCCGCCGTCATGAAAGCCTTCAAGAAAAATGACGTCGAACTGGCCAACCTGGTCTATTCGGGTGTGCCCTCCCACCTCTTCGGTATGGAACAGATCATTGAAGTTGGCCCGTTGAGCGGAAAATCGAACATCGTGTTCTGGCTAGAACGGCGCGGGATTCGAGGTTCGGAGGAGGCGGTGGACAAGATCTACCGACGGGCCAAGGCCTCCGACCATACCTTGAGCGAAGCCGAAATTCTCGCCTGCCTCGAGTCGAGCGAAACGCGCTGATTCTCTCGAGGACGTGCCCGGGGCGTTGATCATGCCGGAAAAAATACCCACTCCCGATGAGAAGCTGCGAGCGGAGTTCAACCGCTGGGCGGCGGAGGGCAAGGGCGAGGAGATGAAACATCATCACCTCGCGATCACCGAGAAAACCATCGAGCGGATGGGGCTGCGTTCCGGCGAGCGTGTACTCGATCTGGGGTGTGGCTCGGGGTGGGCAACCCGGCTGCTGGCCCGTTTGGTGGGCGAGGGGCCGGAGGGATTCGGACAAGTAGTCGGCGTCGATGTGTCCGACGAGATGATTCGGCAGGCACGCCAGCAATCCAAGGACTTTGACAACATCCTCTTTGTCTGGGGATCGGCCCAACAGATTCCTTGGGAGGAGAATTTCTTCGACAAGGTGCTTTCGGTCGAGTCCTTCTACTACTACCCGGATCAGGAGCGGGTGCTGGCCGAGCTGTTTCGCGTGATGGCACCGCGAGCTAGGATGTTCATTTTGATCAACCTCTACAAGGACAACCCGTACTCACTCGCATGGGTGGACAAGCTGAAGGTTCCTGTCCACACCCGATCCGAAGCCGAGTACGTCACCTTGTTACAAAAGCATGCGTTTGAGAATGTGCAGGCGCAAAGGATCCCGGATGATACGCCGACGCCGGACGACTACCAATCCCATTCTTTCTCCAGCCTGGAAGATCTGCGGGCGTTCAAACGCATCGGGGCGCTCCTGCTCATGGCTTCGAAACCCGATGTGCGAAATCCGGCGCCGGCCTACACCATTTATTGAGATTCCCGCTCGGCCGCCACGACTCATCCCGGATTTTTATTTTGCCAGCCGGTTGTACTTCTTCAGAATCTCCGCCAGGCGGTCGTGGGGAAGGGCCATGACCGTACGATTGTCGACGCCGGTCATGGTTTCCGCCGCAATCATGGCATTCACTACCGCCTCCTCGGTGGCCTGGACTGTAGCTAGAAAAAGCGGATCGAGGTCGTCGTTGGTAAGCATGGTGATCTGGTGAAGGCCCTTGGAACTCTCTGCCCCAGGATTGGCGGTCGAAAAAGCGATGAAGATATCGCCCGACCCATCGCCCGAATAGCTTCCGTCCCTGCCCAGCCCCAGCGATACCCGCCGGGCTACACGTTTAAGCTGCGTGGGAATCAGAGGCGCATTGGTTGCGACCACCACAATGATCGAACCCGTATCTTCCTCGTACACGTGGCCGGGAATTTCGCGGCCTACGGGAACACCGGCAATCCGCAACTGGTCACGGAACCCATAGTTGCACTGCACCAGAACCCCTACGCTGTAGCCGCCCTGCTTGGCATTGAGCACCCGCGAGGAGGTGCCGATCCCACCCTTGAACTCATTGCAGATCATGCCCGTGCCTCCGCCGACATTGCCTTCTTCGACCGGTCCACCGTGGGCAGTGTCGAGCGCGTGGAAGGCATCTTCGCGCTTTATGTGGAAGCCGTTGATGTCGTTCAAGTAGCCGTCCCAGGTCTCGGCAACCACGGGCAGCGACCACCAGTAACCTTCCTTGTCAGGTCGCCCATGCTGGACCTTCCAGGCGATCACCGCGTCCCGTACCACTCCGACGCTATGGGTGTTGGTGATCATGACCGGGCCGTCCAGAAATCCCGAATCCTCGACCCAGGTGGTTCCCGTCATTTCACCGTTCCCATTGAGCGTGAACCATCCGGCAAACACGTCGTCGCTCGACTGCTTGCCGCGAGGCAGGACGGCGGTCACTCCAGTGCGCACCGGACCCACGCCAACCTTGAGCGCTCCGCTGCCGGAAATCAGCGTGGTGTGGCCGACCTCCACGCCCTCTACGTCGGTGATGGCATTGAAC
>Ga0187778_10000499_pt1 | contig 27928 bp, 25 predicted proteins | sample 1015_Q2_SP5_20_M_FD_132418 | JGI IMG/M metagenome (GOLD analysis project Ga0187778, IMG submission 132418) | Tropical peat soil microbial communities from peatlands in Department of Meta, Colombia - 1015_Q2_SP5_20_MG | ecosystem: Environmental > Terrestrial > Soil > Wetlands > Peat | place... | reverse complement strand
GAGTGTTGATCCGCTATCAGCATCGAAGGCGTACACCGAATCGTTCTCGGTAGCCGCGTAAAGCACGTTGCGCACCTTTCCCCCCGCGGTGAGTGCCGACAGGTAGAGCGGCTGCGCATCCACCTTGCCGTCGGTAGCGAGAAAGCGCAGCTTGCCGAAGTTCTCGGCATTCACATTGGCGGGTGTCAGGACGGTCTCGTTCAGGTTCTGCCCAGTGCGCGCGAGATCATTCTTGTAGGTCAACACATCGGCCCCGGTGCTCGGCGGCGGTGAAGGCGGCGGCGCCGGTGGCGGCTGCGGCGGCGGTGAAGGCGACGGCGGTGCCGGTGGCGGCTGAGGAGGCGGCGGCGGCGGTGAAGGCGGCGGCGGTGCCGGTGGCGGCTGAGGAGCCGGTGGCGGCTGCGGAGCCGGCGGCGGCGGCGATGAAGGCGGCGGCGGTGCCGGTGGCGGCTGAGGAGCCGGCGGCGGCTGTGGAGTCGGCGGCGGCTGTGGAATCGGCTTTGTTGGTGTTGGAGGAGGCGGTGTTGTTGTGGGTGTCCTCGGCGCAGCAGGCCCGGAGGTTGCTGGCGCAGGTGTCGCGCCGCCGGTGTCAGCGTCGGACAGGGGTTGTGGCGAGACACTGGTGCTGACTTCACCGCAGGCGCTGAGCGCTGCTAGGAGCACTATCCAGACAAGACGAATTTTCATTGGGGTTTCGTTTGTTCTTGTGATTGGAACATGGCATGGCCAAGACCCTTCGGCAAGGCGTCGGCGTCCGGCGACGGGACCACGGTCGCTTCGCTCGAGCCTTTGCGGGCGCTGACGCTCTGCATCACGCTTTCAGCGGCTGACGCGGGATTCACGCGTGAAATCCGGCGACTTACGAGTGCGTCTGGTGGTGCCCGAGGTCGGAGTCGAACCGACACGCTTTTAAGGGCGGCGGATTTTCGTACCACTTCGACTTTCGTCGCCCCGGCAAGCTGTGCACGGGTGCGTGGTCTGGAGCACGCCTTCACCGTGGCCTTTCGGCTGTAGGTGCCCGCCGTCTGCTCTCTACACCTTCCCTCGCGTCACGAGGGCTTGGTTCGGCGTCAGCTCGAGCGGCAATCGCCCAGGGCCTTCACCGAGTTTGACGGGCTTCACCTCGTGGATTTCTCCGCGAGGGCTCAAATGATTCGACTGAGTCCGCTGCGTCTACCAATTCCGCCACTCGGGCTTCGAGTGTCCAGCCCCTCCCTAGGGAGGGGCTGTCGGTCTGAAGTATAGAGCGCCTCCCGGGGCAATAAAATGCGGCTGCGCGGTACGGGGCAGGTCTGCGACCTTATTCCGTCCTGGCGCATCTAAGGGCCGTGAGCCGACTTGCAGACACCGGCGTTGCGGACGAGCTGCTAGCGCGGGCGTGCGCGCGCGATGCCGCAGCGCGCGAGGTTCTCTACGGTGTGCTGGCGCCGCCGACCCTCCACTCTGATTCGCCGCATCGTCGGACGGCGCGCCGTCGTCGAAGTCATTTTCCAGGACACGATGATGGCCATGTACGAGCGACTGCCGCAGTTTCGCCGCGAGGCGCGCACCGCGCGATGCCGGGCCGGGCGCTCCTTGCCGTCGTTATCGACTTCGGCACCGACAAGGGTGTGCTGGTGGTGCGCGCGCCGACGGGCGGGGCCCCGAAGCTCGAGGATGGCGATGTCATTCTCGCCATCGACGGCCGCCAGCCGACCTCGGGGTCGCACGCCACGCGGATCCTCGGCTCGTACCAGCCGGGTGAGAAGATCACCTTACGGATCCTGCGTCGGCATAAGACGCTCGAGATCGAGGCGACGCTGCGCGCAGGGACGCGTCCGGCGCTCCACGAGTTGCGCGAGGACGGTTCGGCGGCGGAGACGCCCCGTGTCACTGGCGCGGCGTAGCGCTTTCGACAGCGCAGCGCAGGCCGCGTGTAACATGCGCGCGTGCGCCGCCAGGACTTTTCCTACGATCTGCCGAGTGAGCTGATAGCGCAGACGCCCCCCTCCGACCGCTCGGCGGGCCGCATGCTGGTGCTCGATGGGGTGACGGGTGCGATGGCGGATCGCATGGTGCGCGACCTGCCGGCCTGGCTCGAGTCGGGCGATCTGCTGGTGCTCAACGACACGCGCGTCATCGCCGCACGGCTCCTGGGGCAGAAGCCCTCCGGCGGACGAGTGGAGATTCTGCTTGAGCGGGCACTCAGCGGGCGGGAGGCCCTGGCGCAGCTCTCTGCGAGCAAGCCGGTGCGCGCCGGACTCGAGGTGAGTACCGCCGGCGGCACGGTACGTGTGCTCGCACGCGAAGAGGAGCTGTGGCGCATCGCGCTGCCGGCGCCGGCGCTCGGGTTCTTCGAGACCTTCGGTGAGGTGCCGCTGCCACCGTACATCCGCCGTCCGCCCGAGCCCACCGATCGCGAACGCTACCAGAGTATCTTTGCGCGCGAGCCCGGGGCGGTGGCCGCGCCCACCGCGAGCCTGCATTTCGATGAGGCCCTCGCCGAGGCGCTCGCCGCGCGCGGCGTCGCTTGCGCATTCATCACGCTGCACGTGGGTGCTGGCACGTTTCAGCCCGTGCGCAGCGATGACCTCGCGACGCACGTGCTGCACGCCGAGCGAGCCTCGGTCGGCAGCGCGACCTGCGAAGCCATCCGCCGCGCACGCGCCAGGGGAGGCCGCGTGGTCGCGGTGGGCACGACCGTGGTGCGCGCACTCGAGTCCGCGGCGCTCGCGGCCCCACAAACGGGTGGGGCCCTCGAGTCCTGGTCGGGTGAGACGCGGTTGTTCATCACGCCGGGGTTTCGCTTCCAGGTGAGCGATGCGCTGCTCACCAACTTTCACCTGCCCGAGTCGACGCTGCTCATGCTGGTGTGCGCCTTTGCCGGGCGCGACCGGGTGCTCGCCGCCTACCGCCACGCCGTAGCGGCACGCTACCGCTTCTTCAGCTACGGTGACGCCATGCTGCTCACGCGGAGGTCTGCGTGAATCCTTCCTTCAGCGTGCTCGCGAGCGACGGTGCCGCACGCGTCGGCGTCCTGGTGACGGCCCACGGCGTGGTGGAGACGCCGGCGTTCATGCCCGTCGGTACCTATGGCACCGTGAAGGCCATGACTCCCGAGGAGCTCGAGGGCCTCGGCGCGCAGATCATCCTCGGCAACACCTTTCACCTCATGCTGCGTCCGGGACCGCAGATCATCGCCGCCCACGGCGGACTGCACCGCTTCATGCACTGGCAGCATGCGCTGCTCACCGACTCGGGCGGCTTTCAGGTATTCAGCCTCCGTAGCCTGCGGCGCATCAGCGAGGACGGCGTGCAGTTTCGCTCGCCGATCGACGGGCGTGAGGTGCGGCTGACACCCGAGGACTCCATGGACGTGCAGCTCGCACTGCGCTCGGACATCGCCATGGCGCTCGATGACTGCACCGAGCATCCCGCGACCGAGGCCGAGACGCGCGCATCCATGGAACGCTCGATGCGCTGGGCGGCACGCAGCTACGCGCGCTATTACCGCGGTGGCGCGGCCGAGGCGCCCGGCGGCCTGTTCGGCATCGTCCAGGGCGGCACGCATGAGGCACTGCGTCTCGCTTCGCTCGAGGCACTGTTGTGCCTCGACTGGTGCGGGCTCGCCGTCGGGGGACTCGCGGTCGGGGAGTCCGAGGAGCAGCGGCTGCGCATCCTCGAGTCGCTCGTGCCTCACATGCCCGTCGGCCGGCCGCGCTACCTGATGGGCGTCGGCCGGCCCGAAGACATCGTGGCCGCGGTGGTGCGGGGCATCGACATGTTCGATTGCGTCATACCCACCCGCCACGCGCGCAACGGGCACCTGTTCACCTCCGACGGCGTCATCAACATCCGCAACAGCGCCTTCGCCGCCGATCTGTCGCCCATCGATTCTGGCTGCGACTGCTACACCTGCCGCAACTTCAGCCGCGCCTACCTGCGCCATCTCGACCGCTGCAACGAGATCCTCGGCTCGCGGCTCAACACCATTCATAACCTGCACTTCTACATCACGCTGATGCGTTCGCTGCGCGATGCCATCCGTGCCGGCAGCCTCACGGGGTGGGCACACCGATTCCTCGCCTCCCGGCGCGCTGCCGATGCTGTGGCATAATGCCGCCCTTTTCGCTGCCCGGACTGCACACATGAATGGCTTGATCTCTGACGCCTGGGCGCAGGCCGCCCCCGGCGCCACCGGCGGACAGTTCCAGTTTGCCCTGCTGATGGTGGCGTTCATCGCGTTGTTTTATTTCATGCTGATACGGCCGCAGCAAAGGCGCGCCCGGGAGCACCAGGCGCTGGTGTCGAAGCTCGCCGCGGGCGACGAGGTGGTGACGAGCGGTGGACTCCTCGGGCGCATCACTGATGTTGGCGATGTGTTCGTGACGCTCGAGGTCGCCGATGGCGTGCGCCTCAAGGTGCAGAAGGTGCAGGTTACCCAGCTCATGCCCAAGGGCACGCTGAAGAGCGCCTGAAGATGCTCGAATACGCCCGCTGGAAGTACATTCTCATCGCTGTAGTGCTGCTGCTCGCGCTGCTGTTCGCGCTGCCGAACTTCTTCGGCGAAGACCCGGCGCTGCAGGTCGCGCGCAAGGACCACAGCCCAGTCAGCGCCGACGGCATGCAGGCGGTCGAGACCTTCCTGCGGCAGCGCAACGTGCACTTCGTGAAGAGCTACATCGACAACGGGCGGCTGATGGTGCGCTTCGCCAACGTCCCCGATCAGCTCGCCGCGCGCGATGCAGTCGACGAGGAATACAAGGGCACCTACATTACCGCGCTGTCATTCGCACCGCGTACGCCGGAGCTGCTGCGCAGGCTGGGCCTGCGCCCCATGCCCCTCGGCCTCGATCTACGCGGCGGCCTCTACCTGCTCTACCAGGTCGATGTCAACGCCGCGGTCGGCCAGGCACTCGAGGGCTATGCCACGGACGCGCGCCGTGCGCTCGCTGCGGCCAACATCCCGGTGAAGGACGTATCGCTGGTCACCGTCGGCAGCGAGCGACCCAACGCCGTGCGGGTGGTGCTGCCGCCGGCGGCGGACGTTTCCGCGGCGCGCAGCGCGCTCAACACGCCGCTGCAGGGCCTGTCGGTCAGCACCGAGAGCCTCGCCAGTGGTTCCGCCATCACTGCCGTCATGACCAGCGCGCAGATCCGCGAGCGCCAGGACTACGCTATCCAGCAGAACATCACCACGCTGCGCAACCGCGTGAACGAGCTCGGCGTCTCTGAGCCGATCGTGCAGCGCCAGGGCATCGACCGCATCAACGTGCAGCTGCCCGGCGTGCAGAACTCCGCCGAGGTGAAGGATATCCTCGGCCGCGTGGCGACGCTCGAGTTCCGGCTGCAGGACATGCAGAACAACGCCATGGAGGCGAAAGAGACCGGGCGCGTGCCGCTCGGCTCGAAGCTCTACACCCACACCCGCTTCGGCTACCCGGTGCTGCTCAAGCGCGAGGTGATCGCCACCGGCGATCAGCTGACTAACGCCACGAGCGGGCAGTCGCAGGAGGGGCCGGCCGTCAACGTGCGCCTCGATGCGCGCGCCGGCGAGAACATGCTCCGCACTACCCGGGCGAACGTCGGCAAGCGCATGGCGGTGGTGCTCATCGAGAAGCGGCGGGAGACCGAGGAGGTCGACGGCAAGAAGGTGTCGCGCGAGGTGACCGACGAGGAAGTCATCAACGACGCCACCATCCGCGGCGTGTTCAGCAACAACTTCCAGATCACCGGCCTCACCGCGGGTGAGGCACGCGAGCTGGCGTTGCTGCTGCGCTCCGGTTCGCTCGCCACGGTCATCTACGAGATCGAGGAGCGCGCCGTGGGCCCGAGCCTCGGGCGCGAGAACATCGACAAGGGCGTGACGGCGCTGATCGTCGGCATGGCAGGCGTGTTCGTGTTCATGGCGATCTATTACAAGACCTTCGGCCTGGTTGCCGACCTGGTGCTGCTCGCCAACGTGGTGCTGCTCACCGCGCTGCTGTCGATGATGCGCGCCTCGCTGTCGCTGCCAGGCATCGCCGGCATCATCCTCACCGTCGGCATCGCGGTGGATGCCAACGTGCTGATCTATGAGCGCATCCGCGAGGAGCTGCGCAAGGGCGTCTCACCGCAGGCCGCTATCCGTGCCGGCTTCGATAAGGCGTTCTCGGCGATCGCCGATTCCAACATCACCGCGCTCATTGCCGGCGTGGTGCTGTGGGTCCTGGGCACCGGTCCGATCCGGGGCTTCGCGGTGGTGCTCACGCTCGGCATCGCCACCTCGATGTTCACGGCTCTCATGGGCAGCCGCGCGCTGCTCACCCTGATGTACGGCGGCCGGCGCAAGATCGCCCGCCTATCGATCTGACGGCGCCGCGCGTAAAAGAAGAGGATCAACCGTGGAATTCTTCAGTCACCAGACCAGTTTCCCGTTCATGGCCACCCGCCGGATGTGGTACGCGCTCTCGGCGGTTCTCATGGTCGTATCGTTCGGCTCGTTCTTCAGCCGCGGCCTGAATCTCGCCATCGACTTCACCGGCGGCGTCAGTGCCGAGGTCAACTTCCCGCACGCGGTGAACGTCGATGACGTGCGCGCCCGGCTCACCGCCGCCGGCTTTCGCGAGCCGCAGGTGCAGAACTTCGGCTCCTCGCGCGATATCGCCATCCGCCTGCCGCCCGATCCGCAGCAGACCGCGGCCGGGGTGCGGGCGCGTCTCGAGACCGCGCTCAAGGCAGCCGACCCCGCCGTGCAGGTGACGCAGCTCGATGTAGTTGGCCCGCAGGTCGGGAACGAGCTCAAGGTGAGCGCCATGTGGGCGTTGTTCTTCACGCTGCTCGGGATATTCGCCTACATCGCCTTCCGCTTTCACACCTGGCGGCTGTCGCTCGGCGCGATCCTCGCAGTGCTCCACGACCCGATCCTCGTGCTGGGATTCTTCTCACTCACGCAGATGTCGTTCGACCTGGCGGTGGTGGCGGCGATTCTCGCCGTCATCGGTTACTCGCTGAATGACACGGTGGTGGTGTTCGACCGGATCCGCGAGCGCTTCGAGACCAACCGCCGCAGCCCGCCCGACGTGGTGCTCGATCAGTCGATCAACCAGACACTGTCGCGTACCATCATGACCAAGGTGGTCACCGCGATCGTCGTGGTGGCGCTGCTGTTCCTCGGCGGGCCGGTGCTCAAGGGCTTCTCGGCCGCACTGCTGATCGGCATCATCGCCGGCACCTATTCCTCGATCTACATCTCCAGTGCTATCGCGCTCGACTGCGGCCTGACGGCCGATCACGTGTTCCCGTCGGTGAAGAAGGCGGCCCTCGATCACCTGCCGTAGCGACGGGCTGCTGCCTGATCCTCGATCCGCATCTGTGGCTGGCATTCGTCTCGCTGACGTTGCTCGAGATCGTTCTCGGCATCGACAACATCATCTTCATCTCCATCCTGGTCGGACGGTTGCCGCCGCACCAACAGCCGCTCGCCCGCACCGGTGGCCTGGCGCTCGCCATGCTGACGCGTGTGGCGCTGCTGTTCTCGATCGTCTGGCTGATGCGCCTGGTGCGTCCCTGGCTATACGTCGCCGGCCGGAGTTTCTCGGGGCGCGACGTGGTGCTGCTCGGTGGCGGCCTGTTTCTGCTGGGCAAGAGTGTGCTCGAGATCCACCAGGCGCTCGAGGGACCACCGCGCGCCGCGGCACGTGCGCCGATGCACAACAGCCTGCTGGCCGCGATCGCGCAGATCGCGCTCATCGACGTCGTGTTCTCGCTCGACTCTGTGTTCACCGCGGTCGGCCTGGTGCGCGAGCTGCCCATCATGGTGGCCGCCATCGTCGTGGCCATCCTCGTCATGATGTGGGTGTCGCGCTCGATCGGCACGTTCATCACCCGTCACCCGACCATCAAGATGCTGGCGCTGGCGTTCCTGCTGCTGATCGGCGTGGCCCTGGTGGGCGAGGGCCTGCACTTCCAGATCCCCAAGGGCTACCTGTACTTCGCCATGGCATTCGCGGTCGGGGTGGAGATGATCAACATGCGCGTGCGGCGCCGGCTCGATGCGCAGCGGCCGGACAGTCACCCGGACGACAAAGCCTGAAGCGCGGCGCGCCGACCGGTCTCAGGCGGTGCGCGCCGCCGTCGCGCCGTCGACTGCCTTGCGCACGCGGCTGTGCCCATGGCCGTACACGGCGTAGATGAGGACGCCGATGCCGGTCCAGATCACCAGCCGTGCCCAGGTCGCGGGGCCGAGCGACACCATCATGGCGAAGCACACGAGGGCGCCGGCGATGCAGTTGAACCACGGCCAGGGTGTGCGGAACGGGCGCGGCAGGTCGGGGCGCGTGCGTCGCAGCACCAGCGTACCGATGCACACCGTGACGAAGGCCGCGAGCGTACCGATGGCGACCAGCTCGCCGAGGATCTTCACCGGGAACAAGCCGCCGATGACCGCGGCCGACACCCCGGTCACCACCGTGCCGGTCGAGGGTGTGCGAAAGCGCGGGTGTACCCGCCCGAACCACGGCGGCAGCAGGCCATCGCGGGCCATGGCGAAGAAGATGCGCGCCTGGGCGATCGTCATGACCAGCATTACCGAGGTCATGCCGCAGACCGCGCCGAGCTTGACCGGGATTCCCAGCCAATGGAGTGAGGCGTACTGGTCGAGGGCGAGCGCCACCGGAGCGGCGACGTCGAGCTCCTTGTAGTTGACCATCCCGGTTAGCACCGCCGCGACCACCACGTAGAGGAACGTGCAGACGATCAGGCTCGAGAGGATGCCGATCGGCATGTCGCGCTGCGGGTTCTTGGTTTCCTGGGCTGCCGTCGACACCGCATCGAATCCGATGTAGGCGAAGAAAATGACGCCCGAGGCCGCCATCACCCCGCTCCAGCCGAACGATCCGGAGTGCCCGGTGTTGGGGGGCACGAATGGATGCCAGTTGGCGGTGTTGATGTAGCTCACACCGAACAGGATGAACAGCAGAACCACCGTGACCTTGATGGCCACGATGACCGCGTTGAACGCGGCGGATTGCTTGATGCCGATGTAGCAGATGGTGGCAATCGCGACGACGATGAGTATCGCCGGCACGTTGATGATCGCCCCGGTCCGCACCCAGTGCAGCGCGTCCGCGCCCTGATCGAGCGGTGCCAGCGACAGTGCGCCGGGAATGTGAATGTGCAGCTGATCGAGCAGGCTCACCGCGTAACCGGACCAGCCGACCGACACCGTCGCCACGGCGAACAGATATTCGAGCACCAGGTTCCAGCCGATGAACCAGGCGATGCCCTCACCGAGCGTCGCGTAGGAGTAGGAGTAGGCACTGCCGGACACCGGAATCATCGCGGCGAACTCCGCGTAGCACAGTCCTGCGCAGGTGCAGCCGAGTCCCGCAATGATGAATGACAGCGGCAGCGCCGGGCCTGCGTGGTTGGCCGCGGCGGTGCCGGTGAGCACGAAGATGCCCGTGCCGATGATGCCGCCGATGCCAAGTAGCGTCAGGTGCGTGGCGTTGAGCGCGCGCCGCAGCTGGTTGCCCGAGGATTCCTGCTCGTGAAGCTCGGCGATGGACTTGGTCGCAAGTAACTGTCGCGCCATGGAACCCCCGATTTTTGCCGAGGACTCTACACAAGCGACTCCGCGAAAGCGAGCGAGGCGGCAGCGCCATGCGCGCTCGCCCGAGGCGTCGTGCTCAGGCCGCGCGCAGCTCCGCGGGCACGAACGGCGCGAGCAGCTCGATGAGCGCCGCGTATACCTTGGGAGTGCCGGCGACGATGTGGCCCTGCTGGCGATACTCCGCCCCGGTGAGCGTACCGATGTGTCCGCCGGCTTCCTGGATGAGCAGTGTTCCGGCGGCCGTGTCCCACGGGCTCAACCCGATTTCCCAGAACGCGTCGACGCGTCCCGCCGCGACATAGGCCAGGTCGAGCGCCGCGGCGCCGGGGCGGCGCACGCCCGCTGCCTGCAGGGTAACCGCGCGCAGCATGTCCAGGTAGGCTTCGAGATAACGCGTGTTGGCGCGGTATGGGAAGCCGGTGGCGATCAGCGCGCCCTCGAGCGCGCGTGCCTTACTGACGCGCATGCGGTGATTGTCGAGATGGGCGCCGGCGCCGCGGCTGGCAGTGAACAGCTCCTGGCGCAGCGGGTCATAGACCACTGCGTGCTCGAGGCGACCGCGCCGCTGGCAGGCGATCGATACGGCGAAGACCGGGAAGCCGTGCAGGAAATTGGTGGTGCCGTCGAGCGGGTCGATGATCCACAGTGTCTCGTGCTCGCCGCTGCGGCCGCTCTCCTCGGCGAGAAATGCGTGCTGCGGATAGTGGCGGCGAATGGTGGCGATGATCTCGTGCTCGGCGGCGCGATCCACCTCGGTGACGAAGTCGTTGCGTCCCTTGGAGGCGATGGTGAGCGACTCCAGGCGGTTCATGCTGCGAACGATGATTTCGCCGGCGCGACGCGCGGCGCGCACGGCGATGTTGAGAAGCGGTGGCACGGTCCTTAAGCTCGTGTGATCGATCGGTGACGACCGAGCCCTTAGCGTAGCAGATGGACTCCCCCCCGATTCGCATCGTGCTGGTGGCGCCCTCCCACCCGGGCAACATCGGCGCCGCGGCGCGCGCCATGAAGAACATGGCGCTCACCGACCTCGTGCTGGTGAACCCGAAGCAGTTCCCGCACCCGGAGGCCACCGCGCGCGCCTCGGGGGCGGACGACGTACTGACGGCGGCGCGTGTGGTGCGATCGCTCGCCGAGGGGCTCAACGGTTGCGGCTACGTCGCCGCCACGACGGCACGCGACCGCGACCAGTACTTCCGCGTAGTGGACGTGCGCGATGCCGCGCTGCACCTCGTCGCGGCGGCGCGCCGCTTGCCGGCGGCGGTGGTGTTCGGCGCCGAGCGCACCGGGCTCACCAACGAGGAGCTCGAGAGTGCGCACGTCCTGATACGCATCCCGGCGAGCGCCGCGTATCCGTCGCTCAACCTCGCCATGGCGGTGCAGCTGGTGGCGTACGAACTGTTTCGTGCGGGTGGCAGCGCCACCGTGGCGAGCGCACCGCTCGCCGCACCGCTCGCGACGGCGCAGGAACTGCAGCGCCTGTACGCGCACTTCGCCGCCGTGCTCGAGGATATCGATTTCCGCGATCGCACCCAGAGCGGCACCCATCTCATGAGCCGCATCCGCCGCTTCCTGCAGCGCGCCGAGCTCGATGAGAACGAGGTTCACATTCTGCGTGGCATCCTCACGGCCGTACAGAATCGGCGGCGCAGCGCCGGGAGCGCGCCGCGATGAGCCGCACGCCGCTGTACCTCGACTATGCCGCGACCACGCCCGTCGACCCGGCCGTGGCCGAGGCGATGAGCGAGTGCCTCACCGCGGCCGGCGACTTCGGCAACCCGTCCTCGGCGCACGGGTACGGCACGCGGGCCGCGGCGCGCATCGAGCGCGCGCGTGCCCAGGTCGCCGCGCTCCTCGGCGCGCAGCCGCAGGAGATCGTGTTCACCTCGGGCGCGACCGAATCCAACAACCTGGCGATACTCGGCGGCGCGCGCGCCAGCGCGCATCGCGGCCGCCATCTGGTGAGTGCGCGCACCGAGCACAAGTCGGTGCTCGATACGTGCCGGCGTCTCGAGAAGGAGGGCTTCAGCGTCACCTGGCTGACCCCGGCGCACTCCGGACGCATCGAGCCTCGGGCGTTCGCCGCCGCGCTGCGCGCGGATACGATCCTCGCGAGCATCATGCACGTGAATAACGAGACCGGCGTGATCGAGGATGTGGCGGCCCTCGGTGCGCTGTGCGCCGAGCGCGGCATTGCCTTTCACAGCGACTGCGCCCAGGCGGCCGGCAAGGTGCCCCTCGACTTCGGGCGGCTGCCGCTTGATTTCGCTTCGGTCACGGCTCACAAGCTCTACGGCCCCAAGGGCATCGGCGCCCTCTACGTGCGCAGCGGCGCCCGCGGCTCGCTGCAGCCGCTCATGCAGGGCGGCGGGCAGGAGCGCGGCCTGCGCCCGGGGACGCTCGCCACCCACCAGATCGTGGGATTCGGCACCGCCTGCGAGCTGGCCTCGCGCGAGCTGCCAGTCGAGAGCGCGCGTCTGCTCGCGTTGCGCGAGCGGCTGTGGCGGGGACTTGCGGCACTCGGCGGCACCCACCTCAACGGTGCGGACGTGCCACGAGTGCCCGGGATTCTCAACGTCTCCTTCGAGGGCGTGCAGGGCGAGAGCCTGGTGGCTGCACTTTCCGCGCTCGCCGTGTCGACCGGCTCGGCCTGCAGCTCCGATTCTCCGGAGCCTTCGTACGTCTTGCGCGCGCTCGGTCGCAGTACGCAGCTCGCCCAGAGCTCGCTGCGTTTCAGCCTCGGACGCTTCACGGCCGAAGCCGACATCGAGCGGGCCCTGAGGAGCGTCGAGCACGAGCTCGCACGGCTGCGCGCGCTGTCCCCGCAGACCGCCGCGGCGCTCACTCCCGGGCGCTGGGCAGCTGCCGCTCGCGCGGCGGCTTTCGCGGTGGTGAGCGGCGAGGGCGGTGGTCCGGGGCAGGACACCTGGGTGCGCTTTCAGCTCCTGGTCGCAGACGGCAGTGTGAAGGACGCACGCTTTCAGGCCTACGCCTGCCCCCATACTACGGACGTAGCGGCCTGGCTGTGCGGCCAGCTGCGGGGGCGGGCACGGGCGCAGCTGATTCCGGGCTCGCCGGCGGAATGGGCGGCAGCTCGCGCCGTCCCGGTCGAGAAACTGGGGCGGCTGCTGGTTGTCGAAGATGCATTACGCGCCTGTCTCGCGCACTGGGCATAAGGCGCTAAGATACGAGGGGCGATGAGCATTTCACTGACCGAATCGGCCGCCAACCGTGTCAAGAGCTTCCTCGCCGCGCGCGGCCACGGCATTGGGCTGCGCCTCGGCGTGCGCAAGACCGGATGTTCCGGCTTTGCCTACGTCATCAATTACGCCGATGCCCCCGAGCCCGGGGACGTCATCTTCGAGGACCGCGGCGTGCGCGTATTCGTGGACGCGGCGAGTCTCGCGCTCATCGATGGGACGATCGTGGATTTCGTGAAGCAAGGCCTCAACGAGGCCTTTCGCTTCAGAAACCCCAATGTCAAGGGTGAATGTGGTTGCGGGGAGAGCTTCTCGGTCTGAACTCACGCGCACCGCGCCGCTGCCAGATTCCGCCGCGCGCGCCACCGGCGGCAGGGGAAAAACTCCTTGCCAAACCGGCACTTCCGCCGCACGGCAAATTGCCGTGAGTGCGTCACCCAGGGTAGACTGCGCCGCTTGCCCGATCCTCAACCGCGCAGCGCTGTTGAGCACTCCGCCACATTCACCAGGGTTTTTGAGAGGTCAAAGTGAATGGCGCTCGAGCGCACCCTGTCCATCGTCAAGCCCGACGGCGTACGCGCCAATCTCATCGGCGAGGTCTATCGCCGCTTCGAGAAGGCCGGCCTGTCGATCATCGCCGCGCGCATGCTGCGCCTTTCGCAGCGTGACGCCGAGGGCTTCTACGCCGTGCACCGCGAGCGTCCCTTCTTCAAGGACCTGGTGCGTTACATGACCTCGGGTCCCGTCATGGTGCAGGTGCTCGAAGGCGAGGAGGCGATCGCGCGCAATCGCGACATCATGGGTGCGACCGACCCGAAGAAGGCCGCCCCGGGCACGATCCGCGCAGACCTCGCCACCAGCATCGAGCAGAACGTGGTACACGGCTCGGACGCTCCGGAGACGGCCGCGCGCGAAATCGCCTACTTCTTCAGCGCCACGGAGCTGCACCCGCGCGCCTGAGGGCGCGCGCCACTGGCCATGACTGCGCAAGGTGCCCCCCTGACCAATCTGCTCGGCCTGCCGCGGCCGGCACTCGAGGCATTCGTGGCGCAACTCGGCAGCAAGCCGTTTCGCGCCCGCCAGCTCATGCACTGGATCTACAAGCGCGGGACCGGCTGCTTCGCCGATATGTCGGACCTGGCGAAGGAGCTGCGCGCACGTCTCGTTGCCGCCGCCGAAGTGCGTGCGCCGCAGATCGTCTCGGTGCAGCGCTCCGCCGACGGCACCTGCAAGTGGCTGCTGAAGGCCGATGCACGCCAAGCGTTCGAGATGGTGTTCATTCCCGAGCCGGATCGCGGCACACTGTGCATATCCTCGCAGGTCGGCTGCGCACTCGACTGCTCGTTCTGCTCCACCGCGCAACAGGGCTTCAATCGCAACCTGACGACCGCGGAGATCGTCGGCCAGGTGTGGCTCGCCGCGCGCGAGCTTGAGCGCCGGGAGCCGCGCGCCGCAGCCGCTGCAGCGGACGCGCTGCCCACGCCGCGCAGCGAGCGCCGGATCAGCAACGTCGTGCTGATGGGCATGGGTGAGCCGCTCGCCAACTTCCGCCAGGTGGTACCGGCACTCGACATTCTGCTCGATGACTTCGGCTTCGACCTGTCACGGCGGCGGGTGACGCTCTCGACGTCGGGGCTGGTACCGCAGATCTACCGTCTCGCCGCGACCACCAACGTCGCACTGGCGGTGTCGCTGCACGCGCCCGACGACGCCTTGCGCAACGAGCTCGTGCCGATCAACCGCAAACATCCGATTGCCGAGCTGCTCGAGGCGTGCTGGCACTACCTCGACGAGCAAAACGGCCGCAGCGTCACCTTCGAGTACGTGATGCTCGACGGTGTGAACGATTCCCCGGCGCAGGCGCGCGCCGTGGCGCGGCTGCTCAGGGGCCATCCCGCCAAGGTGAATCTCATTCCCTTCAATCCGTTTCCGGGTACGCGCTACCGGCGCTCGCCGGCACCGGTGATCCAGCGCTTCCGCGACGAACTGCTGCAGCGCGGAGTCCTGGCTACCATCCGCCGCACGCGCGGCGACGATATCGATGCCGCCTGTGGTCAGCTCGCCGGGCGCGTCATCGATCGCACCACGGTCCGTCTCGGGAACAAGGTCATCGGCGTCGCGGTGCAACCATGAGCCAAGTCAATCCCAGTCCCAACCTCTCCTTGGCGCGCGTGCTCGCCTGTGCACTGTTGCCGCTGCTGCTGGCCGGGTGCGTCCACACGACGAAGAATACCGGCAATCAGAAGGATGCCGCCGCCTACAACGTGCAGCTCGGCATCGCCTACATGAACCAGGGCGATCTGTCGCGGGCCAAGGACAAGCTCGACCGCGCCCTCGGCCAGGACCCGGACAACGCCGACGTGCACAGCGCCCGCGCGATGCTGTTCACGCGCATGGGCAACGCGAGCAAGGCGGACGAGGAGTACCGCACCGCGCTGCGGCTGGCGCCGAATGACCCGAACGTGGTGAACAATTACGCGGTCTACCTGTGCCAGACCGGCCGTACCGACGAGGGTGTGAAGCGTTTCCTCGAGGCAGCGCATAACGCGCTCTACAAGACGCCGGAGGCGGCCTACACGAACGCCGGGGTCTGTCTGCGGGCCGCCAAGCGCGACGAGGACGCGCGCGGCTACTTCGTGCGTGCGCTGCAGGTCAGTCCGACCTTCGCCGAAGCCGAGTTCCAGCTCGCTGATCTGCAGTTCCAGCACGGCGAGCTCGCCCAGGCGCGCGCCGGGATCGACGGCTTCATCGGCAACTTCACCGCCACGCCGGACCTGCTGCTGCTCGGGGTGCGCGTGGCACGCGCCCAGGGCGATCGCGTGGCCGCGCAGCGCTACGCCCGCAAACTGCAGCTCGACTTTCCGGAGACCCCCCAGGCCCGTGCCCTGGCCGGGCTCGATCACCCCGGCTGACACGCATGGCGAGTGACGCTGGCGCTGATCCGCTGCGCGGCACGGGCGCGCGGCTGCGCGCCGCACGCGAAGCCCGGGGGCTCACGCTGCTGCAGGCCGCCGAGAAGCTGCACGTCGATGCGCGCGTACTGGAGGCGCTGGAGACGGAAGATTTCGCTGCGCTCGGCGCCGAGGTATACGTGCGCGGCCATCTGCGGCGTTACGCCGAAGCCGTCGGCGAGTCGCCCGCCGCTCTGCAGGAGCTCTATGCCGCCAGCGCGCACGCGGCGCGCCCGGATCTAACACGCATTCCACGCGGCGCGGCCCAGCCACGCTCCTCGCAGCTGCTGCTGACGGGGCTGCTGGCCGTCGTCTGCCTGGCGATCGTGGGACTCCTGTGGTGGCTGCTGAGGCTGCCAGCAGATAAAGGGCAGCCGCTGCGTGCGCCCCCCGCGCCGGGCGCCGAGGTCGCCGCGGCCGATGCTGGCGCTGGCGCGGAGCCGCCGCGCAGCGCGCCGGACGGCGCTGCGCCGACGGCGCGCGCTCCCGGCCCGGGGCAGGCGCTGCTCGATCTGAGGTTCGCGGCGCTCAGCTGGGTCGAGATCTCCGATGCCGACGGCCGGCGGCTGCTGACCGGCCTCATCGATGGCGGCAGTGAGCGCGCCTTGAGCGGCACGCCGCCGCTGCGCGTCGTTCTCGGCAACGCACCCGCGGTCGTGCTGCGGCTCAACGGGCAGCCCGTGACCATTGCCGGACTCGTGCACCGCGACGGCAGTGCGCATCTTTCCATCGATGCCTCCGGGCGCGCGAGCGCGGCCGGCCCGCGCCTTGCGCACGGAGACTGACGTGTCGGAGCAGATCCGGCCCGTGCGCGGAATGAACGACGTGCTGCCCGCCGCGATCGGCAGCTGGCAGCATCTCGAGGCCTGTACCCGCGAGCTGCTCACCGCGTACGGCTACGAGGAGATCCGTGTGCCGCTGGTCGAGCACACCGAGCTCTTCAAGCGCGCGATCGGCGAGCACACCGATGTGGTCGGCAAGGAGATGTATACGTTCATCGATCGCGGTGGCGAGAGCCTCACACTGCGCCCCGAGGCCACCGCCGGGATCGTGCGCGCGCTGATCTCCAACGGCCTGCTGCGCGGCCAGCGCCACAAGCTCTGGTGCCTGGGGCCGATGTTTCGCCACGAGGCGCCGCAGGCCGGTCGCTACCGCCAGTTCTGGCAGGTGGACGTCGAGGCGGTCGGCTGCCCCGGGCCCGATGTGGATGCGGAGCTGATTGCGCTCAGCGCGCGGCTGTGGCAGCGCTTAGGTCTGAGCGGGCTCACACTGCACCTGAACTCCCTCGGAACCCCTGACAGTCGGCGCGCGTATCGGGCGCAGCTGGTCGAGTACCTGCGCGCCCACGAACGGCAGCTCGACGCCGACAGCCAGCGGCGTCTCGCCAGCAACCCGCTGCGGATCCTCGACAGCAAGAACCCGCAGATGCAGGAGCTCATTGGCGGCGCGCCGCTGCTCACCGAGCACCTCGACGCCGGGTCGCGCGCGCACTTCGAGGCGCTGTGCGCCATGTTGCGCGCGGTGGGCATCGCCTACGAGATCAACCCGCGCCTGGTACGCGGACTCGACTACTACAACCGCACGGTATTCGAGTGGATAACCTCGGCCTCCGGCGCCCAGAATGCCGTCTGCTCCGGCGGCCGCTACGACGGCCTGATCGCGCAGCTCGGTGGCGACGCCACGCCGGCGGTCGGCTTTGCGATGGGCGTCGAGCGGCTGGTGGCGCTGCTCGAAGCCGCCGGGAGCATCCCGGCGGCACCACATCCCGACGTGTACGTGGTGGTGAGCGGACCGGAGGCCGAGTTACGGGCACTGCAGCTGGTCGAGCAACTGCGCAGCGAACGGCCCGCGGTGCGCTTCGAGCTCAACGTCGGCGCCGGCAACTTCAAGGCGCAGTTTCGCCGCGCCGACCGCAGCGGTGCCGCGCTCGCACTCATCGTCGGGGAGGACGAGCTTGCCCGCGGCGTGGTCGGCATGAAACCTTTGCGCGCGGACTCTGGTCAGAGCGAGTGCCCGATCGCGCAGCTGGCGCCGGCGCTCGATGCGGCCCTCGCCGCCGCGGCGTTTGCGGCCGCCGCGCCGCGACAATGAGTTCCAGGGGGGACCGTGGAAGATTACCTGTCCGAAAAAGAGCAATGGGAGTGGCTGAAGACCCAGGTACGCGAGAACGCGCCGGCGGTGATCCTTGCCATCGCCATCGCGCTCGCGGCGGTCTTCGGCTGGCGATGGTGGCAGGCACACGTGGACGCCCGGGCGCTCGCGGCGGGCGGCAAGTACCTGCAGATGGTTCAGGCGCTCGAGCACGGCGATCGCTCCGAGGCGCTCGTGGTGCTCGGTGAGCTCGAGCGCGATTATGGGCGCTCGCCCTACGCGGACCAGGCGAAACTGCTGGCGGCACGCGTGTACGTTGATGACGGCGAGCTCGATCGCGCCGCGGGCGAGCTCGGCGCCGTGTCCGACCATTCCAAGGATCACGATCTGGCGCTCATTGCGCGGGTGCGCCTGGCGCGTGTGCAGATCGCACAGGGGAAGGCGGAGAGCGCGCTCGCCACGCTCGGCAATCCCGAGCAAGCCGGCGCATTCGCGGGGCGCTACCACGAGGTGCGTGGCGATGCGTACTACGCCAAGGGTGACAAGGCGGCGGCGCTGCGCGAGTACCGCAGTGCGCAGTCGGGCGGCGAAGGGGCCGAAGGGGCCCTGCTCGAGCTGAAAATCGCCGACCTGTCCAGCACCACGCCGGCGGCAGCGCCCGCGGCCAAACCTGCCGCGCCGGCAGCCGCCCGGTGACCACGATGCGATTGCCGCCAGGGATGAAATCCAACAAGCACGTGCTCCTTGCCGGCGCCCTGGCGGCGCTGCTGCTCATCGCCGCCTGCTCGAAGGACAAGAACGTCGACGAGCCGGCCAAGCTCACCCCGCTGCCCAACCCGAGCCTGCGCGTCGAGCGCGTCTGGAACGGCTCGGTCAAGGACAAAGGCTCGGCACCGTTGCGGCTCGGGCTGGGCGTTTCGATCGCCGACAACCGTGTCTACGCGGCGGGCAACCGCGGCGACGTCGTGGCCTTCAACCTCGCCAACGGCCGTGTCATCTGGCACGCCGCGACGCACGCACCGCTTTCGGGCGGCACCGCCGCGAGCGCCGACATGGTGCTGGTCGGCTCGAGCGACGGGCAGGTATTCGCCTTCAATGCCGTCAACGGTAAACCACGCTGGAAGGTGCGTCTCAACGGCGAGGTGCTGGCGGCCCCCACCATCTCCGAGCGGCTCATCGCCGTGCGTACCGTCGATGGCAAGCTGCACGGTCTGGACCCGGCTGAGGGGCACGAGGTGTGGATGCATGAGCAGCAGGTTCCGCGCCTGTCGCTGCGCGGGACTGCGCGTCCATTGATCGTCGGCGATGTGGTGCTGTGCGGCTTCGACAACGGCAAGGTGCTCGCCGTCAACGGCAACGATGGCTCGGTGCAGTGGGAAGCCACGGTGACCCCGCCGCACGGCCGCACGGAGCTCGAGCGGCTCTCGGACATCGATTCCGAAGTGATGGTCTCCGGTCATGATGTGTATGCGGTCGGCTTCCAGGGACGCGTGGCGATGCTCGCTCTCGACACCGGGCAGATCTGGTGGTCGCACGAGGCCTCGAGCTACCGCGGGCTGAGCTACGACGACGACACGCTGTACGTCTCCGATGCCGACGGCGAGGTGGTCGCGCTCAAGGCGCGTACCGGTGCCGAGATCTGGCGCCAGAACGCGCTGCTGCATCGCGGGCTCTCGGGGCTGGCCATCATGGATGACGCCATCGTCGTTGCCGACTTTCAGGGCTACGTGCACTGGCTCGACAAGACGAGCGGCGCGCTCGCCGCGCGCGTCTCGAGTGGCAGCACGCGCGTCAGCACGCCGCCGGTGGTCGCCGGTGACATGGTGGTAGTGATCAACGATACCGGCAAGATCAACGCCTACCACGTGACGCCGATCAAGGGCGTGGTCGCGACGGCGAAGAAGCCCATGCCGGCAACACAGGCGCCACCCCCGGCGCAGAGCAAGTAGCGGCGTGGGCAGCGCCCGCCGCGCGTATGCTGCCCGTCATCGCTCTCGTCGGCCGGCCGAATGTCGGTAAGTCGACGCTGTTCAACGTACTCACCGGCACGCGTGATGCGATCGTTGCCGACGTGCCCGGGCTCACGCGCGACCGGCAGTACGGCTTCGGCCGCCTGGGACCGGTCCCGTACGTGGTCATCGACACCGGCGGGCTGATCGAGAACCCGAGCGGCATTGAGGCGCAGATGCGCGCGCAGACCGAGCGCGCCGTGCGCGAGGCGGATCGGTTGATATTCATCGCCGACGCCCGCGCGGGCCTCTCACCGCAGGATCAGTTCGTGGCCCGCGAGCTGCGCCGCTCGGGCAAGCCGGTGACGCTGGCCCTGAACAAAGCCGAGGGGCTCGACGCCGACGTGGTCGGCGCCGATTTCCACGCGCTTGGTTTCGGTGAGCCGGTCGCTATTTCCGCCAGTCACGGTGAGGGCTGCGAGGAGCTGATGCGCCACGTGCTGGCCGGCCTTCAGGCGCAGCCGCCGGTTGAGCAGGACCCGCAGGCCATTCGCATCGCCATCATCGGGCGCCCGAACGTCGGTAAGTCCACGCTCGTCAACCGCCTGCTCGGGGAAGAGCGCGTGATCGCGAGCGAGGAACCCGGGACGACGCGCGACAGCATCCTGATCCCCTTCGAGTGCGACGGCCGCAGTTTCCTGCTCATCGACACCGCGGGCCTGCGCCGGCGCTCGCGAATCGAGGACGTCGTCGAGCGCGCCAGCGTAGCCAAGACGTTGCAGGCGATCGATGAGGCGCACGTGGTCATACTGGTGCTCGACGCGCACGACACGGTGGCCGAGCAGGACGCGAGCGTGCTCGGGCTGGCGCTCGCGCGCGGGCGTGCCCTGATCATCGCCGTCAACAAGTGGGACGGCATCGCGCCGGAGCAGCGCGAGCAGATCCGCCGCCAGCTCGCACTCAAGCTCGATTTCGTCCCGTTTGCGCCGCTGCACTTCATATCCGCGCGCCACGGCACCGGGGTGGGCGAGCTCGTGCGCTCGACGGTGCGCGCCTACCAGGCCACGATGCGGACCCTGCCGACCCGCGAGCTGACGCGCACACTCGAGGAGGCGCTCACGGTGCATCAACCGCCGTTGGTCCGGGGACGGCGCATCAAGCTGCGTTACGCTCACCAGGGCGGGCGCAATCCGCCGCGCATCGTGATTCACGGCAATCAGACCGCCGCGGTTCCCGAGGCCTATACGCGCTACCTCGCCAACGTATTCCGCAAGGCCTACGATCTGTTCGCGACGCCGGTGTTCATCGAGTACCGGACCGATGTCAACCCCTACCCGCGCGAGCGGCGCACCCGGGGACAGCGCAGCCCTGCGCGGCGCCGCGCCAGAGCGTCGAAGCGCCCTTGAGCGGATGGTGTGGGCGAGCGACCGCGCTAGGGATTGGTGCCGAAGTTGTACAGCACCGTTGTTTCCCCGGCCGGCGTCATTTTGAACACCGTACCGAAGCCATTCCCGCCTCCCTGCGACGTGGTGCCGTAGAAGTTCCCATCGGTGCCCTGAATGAGGCTTGTCGGGTTGGGCGGGACGTTGCCGGCGCCCGTGCCGAAGAGGTAGAGGGTCGAGAAGGTCCCCGACGGTATCCACTTGAACACGGTCCCGCAGCCGCCCGCGCAGCTCGGATCGCCGCCGGAGTTGGTCGTGCCGTAGAAGTTGCCATCGCTTCCCTGAACCAGGGCGGTCGCCACAGGGTTCGCACCCTCGGTCGTCGTTCCGGCGAACGCGTGCAGCACCGCCTCGTTGCCTGTCCCGGCAGGGAGCGGTGCGAGGTGCACCGTGAAGATGACACCGTTGCCATAGGTGCCGCCATATTGGGTCGTGCCGTAGAGGTTGCCGTCGCTCCCCTGGGTGAGCGGGGCGAATGGGATCGCGCCGTCGTTGCCGCCAGCAAAGGAGTGGAGGATAGTTTCGACGCCACCCAGCGTGAGCGCGAACACGGTGCCGTTGTCGGACTGCCCGCCGTAGACGGTGTTCCCGTAGAGATTCCCGTCGCTACCCTGAATGACGTATGCCGCCTCGGCGCCATCGGTGAGGCCGCCCTGGAATGCGTACAGCGTCGTCAGCGTGCCGGAGGGCGTCAAACGGAACACCACGCCGCAACCCTGACCGCTACAGGCGCCGTTCATGTCGCCGCCGAGCGCGGCAGCGCCGTAGAAGTTCCCGTCCCTGCCGAGCAGGAGGTCGTTGGGACTGCCCCCGTCGGCGCCGCCGGTGAAGAAGTACAGCACCGACTCAGCTCCCGCCGGGGTGATCTTGAAGATGATGCCGCAGCCGCCCGGACAGGGGCCGATTCCGCCGGCGCCCGTGGCGCCGTAGAAGTTGCCATCCTTGCCCTGTATCACGCCCTCCGGATTCGTGCCGTCGCTCGCGCCCCCGGCAAATGAGTAGAGCACCTTCTCGACCCCGCCGGGGGTGACCTTGAAGAACGCACCCTGGCTGTAGAGGCCGCCGTTGGTGCTGGTTCCATAGAAGTTGCCGTCGCTGGCCTGCATCAGTCCGCTGGGGGTGGCGGCATCACCGGCATACGGCATGGCATTGCCGGCACCCGACTCGTCGTCTCCACAGGCCGAAAGCACGCAGAGCAGCGCGCAGCCTGCTGCACCTGCGAGGAAGCTCTTGTAGCGTTCCATTGCACCCTCCCTCCCGGCCTGCGCCCACGACCGGACCGGGGCATCGTCATTGCACCAGAACCAGTTTAACGCGCACAAGACGGGCGCGTTTACACCCTCGCGTTCCCCGGCCGGGGCGGCCCTCGCCGAGGGCCGCTGGGTACCCTGGCCCCCCTTCCGGCGTTCGCCGGATCACCCCTGGGAAGGGTACCCCGGGCAGCGGACATCCTCGATCCGCCGCGGGTGGAGCGTCCGCAGGTCGCTCAGCCAGCACTCATCGAACACCCAACAGTAGCAGGCGGGCGTCACGATGGTGCGCAGCGCAGCGTGCAGCCGCGGGGTGAGCGCGGTGTCGTGGGGGGTCTTCGGGGAGCTCGATGACGTGGCGCACCTCGGACGCGCGCAGTACCGTGCCCATCACGCCGCTCATCTCGAGTGTCCGTACGCGGGCGGCGCTCATGCCCCAGGAGTTCGCCTCCACCAGCCGTGCGTTGGTGGCGGATCGCTGCGAACAGCGACGTAATCGGCACGACGAGCGCGCATCCGGCGGCGCTGATGTCGATCCACCGATGGCCCGTCTTGCGGATCTTTTCATGTTTTTGCTCAGGTATCATCGGCTGACTTGCGCGCGGAGCTCGAACCATCTTACCGGGACACGTGCACGGCCGCGCCCCGCACCGGAGGATTCCGCAGCATGAAAGCTCGACCTCGCCACGTCGGCCGCGGTACGGCGGCGCTGCTCGCGCTCGTGCCGTTGCTGCTCGCACAGAGCGACGCTGCCACATCCACCAACCCACCACGCAAGGACACCAGTCCCTGGTGGGGGCACATCGAAGTACTTGCGTCCGGCGATTTCCAGGGGCGCCTCACGGGAAGCGCCGGTTACCGGAAGGCCGCTCTCTACGTTGCCGACGCCATGCGGCGCTTCGGCCTCGCCGCCGCCGGGGACGATGGCTACTTCCAGACGGTGCGCTACGAAGTGCAGACCGTCCTGCCGGAGCGCTCTGCGGTGTCGCTGACTCACCGTCAGGGCAGCGAAGCGCTCAGCGTAGGCGACGACCTGGTTCTCGGAGCAGGCGCATTGCAGCCGGCGAGCGTCAGCGGTCCCTTGGTGTTCGCCGGATATGGCATTCATCTGCCGGAGGCGGGCTATGACGACTTCCCCGGCCTGCCACTGAGGGGCGCCGTCGTCGTGGTGCTGATGGGCGGACCCGCAGTTCTGAGTGGCGCACAGCGTGCCCATGCGTACGCGGAAGTGCTTCCCCGCTTCCTCGAGTCAGCGGGCGCCGTCGGTCTGATCGCCATCACCGCTGCGAAGAACCGGGAGGTGCCCTGGGAGAGGATCAAGGCCGCCTCGGTGCAGCCGGGCATGCTGCTTGAGGAGCTCGCACTGCGCCGCTATCAGGGCGCGATGTTCACGGCTCGCTTCAACGACGCCTTCGCCGACAAGCTCTTCCGCGATTCCGGGCACAGCTTCGGCGAATTGACCGCGCTCGCCGATGCCCATCGGCCGTTGCCACGCTTTGCACTCAACCTGAGCGTGAAGGCGCAGGTGGCGACCACGCTCTCGGACACTACGGCCGACAACGTCGTCGGCGAGCTGCCGGGGAGCGATGGCGGCCTCGCGCCGCAGGCGATCGTGCTGTCGGCGCATCTCGATCACCTCGGTACGGGCACGCCCGATCATGGCGATGGGATCTTTCACGGCGCCATGGACAACGCCTCCGGCGTGGCGTCGCTCCTTGAAGTGGCAAGGGCGCTGCACGAGGGCGGCTACCGGCCGCGCCGCTCGGTGTTGTTCATGGCGCTGGCCGGCGAAGAGAAGGGGCTGCTCGGATCACGCTATTTTGCGGCCCACCCGACGCGGCACGCCGGAGCAATCGTTGCCGACATCAACGTGGATATGTTCCTGCCGCTGTATCCGCTCACGCGAGTTGTCGCCTACGGGGCCGAGGAAAGCACGCTCGGGGATGACGCCCGCGCGGTGTGCGCCCAGATGGGCGTACAACTCGTGCCGGACCCGGCCCCCGACCATCTGGTCTTCGTGCGCTCGGACCAGTACAACTTCATCCGCAGGGGGATCCCCGCACTCATGCCCGCGATCTCCCCGCGCCCGGGGACCGCGGAGCCGCAGACTTACACTGCCTGGTTCTCGAATCGCTACCACGCCCAGGCCGACGATCTCGGCCAGCCGGTGGATCTGGCGGCGGCCGAAGCCTTCAACGTCTTTCTGCTGAAGCTCATTACCCGCGTGACGGATGCTCCGGAGCGGCCGCAGTGGCACAGCACGAGCTTTTTCGCGCGCTTCGGCGCAAGCCCGCTGCCGTGAGGCTCGCCACCGCCTGCGCGGGGCGAGCCGTGCACGTTCCGCGCAACGGGCGCGCGCTGGCGGCCGTGGCGCTGTTGTGGCTTGCCGCTGGCAGCCCCGCCCTCAGGGCTGAGCCGACCGCGGGCGCCGAGGGTGCGGCCGCGGCCCCAGCTGCGGCGCAGGCCGCGGACATCAAGCAGGATTTTTTCGCGAGCCTCAAGCAGGGTCTCGAGCAGGACCTCAATCGTGAAGTGGTGCGCGGACATTTCGATGTTGGATCGGCACCCAAGGTGCATCGTTATTACTGCCTGGTCGACCCGAAGACGGGCAGGACCGAGAAGAACGGCGTAGCCGGTCAGCCGTTCGTGCGCGCCGACGGGATGACGGGACTCAGGGGAGGCGCCGTCTCCCCCTTGAGCTGCGCGGACGCTGAGCAGAAGGGGTTCCTGGTCACCAGCAGCTACATGGTGAAAGGCTCCGGCGAGACGGCCGCGGCAGGAGGCGCCAAGCGTGCGGCTGCTCCGGGCAGTGCCGCGGGTGCCCTCGGCGGCGGTGCCGCGGTCGGTGTAGCGGCTGCCGGCGCGGGCGCTGCGAATGCTGGTGGCGTGACCGATGCGGCCGCGGGTGCCGCGATGGCGGGTGGCGCCACCTCGGCTGTGCATAAAGCTCCGGACGTCACCACCGGGCCGGCGTACGCCGAGGGCTCCGGTGGAACGCACCGGTTCTACGAGGTGCGCGGTGCGAAGCTCTACACGGAGACCTTCGGCCACGGGCAGCCGGTTCTCTTTCTTCACGGTGGCATGACGTTCTTCGACAGCAGCTTCGCGAAGCAGCGTGACTACTTCGCCGCCCACCGGACCGTCATCGGTATCGACCAGCGCGGTCACGGACACAGTCCGGACGGCCCCTGGACACTATCCTACCAACTCATGGCAGATGACACCGCAGCGGTCATCGGGCAGTCGGGTCTCGGTCCGGTTGACGTTGTCGGACAGAGTGACGGTGGCGACATTGCACTGCTGCTGGCACGCGATCACCCCGAGCTCGTGCGTCGGGTGGTCGTCTCGGGCGCCAATCTTCGCTCCGGGCTGACTCCCGAGGAGGTGCAGCAGCGTCGCGGGTGGTCAACCGAGCAACTCTCGGCGAAGCTCCAGAAAATATCGGATTCTCTGCCGCCGAGCTTTCGAGCCGACTACGGGCGGGTGAGTCCCGACGGTCCGGATCACTGGATGACGCTGCTCGGCAAGTGCTACTTCATGTGGATCGAGCCCGTCGTAATCGAGCCGGCCGAGCTCAAGAAGATCACGGCACCGATTCTCGTCATGGCAGGCGACCGTGATCTGACCCCGCTGGAAGAAACGGTCGAGATATACAGGGCACTGCCGCATGGGCAACTTTTCATCGTGCCGGACACGGGCCACGGGACCTTGCAGACCCGACCGGACCTGGTGAACCCGGCGATACTCGAGTTCCTGGACCACGCCGGGAGCGGCGCAGCGGCACACTAGCGGCGGAATCGTGCGCACTACTTCTACCTGGCTGTTGCTGGGGATCGCCGGCTTCTCGACGGCAGGTCCCTGCACTGAGCTCACCGACAGCGCCTCGTACCTTGCGATCCGCGCTCCGCTCGTAGCATTGCAGCACGTCGAAGTGATCGACGGTACCGGCGATGCTGCCCGCACTGACCAGACAGTAATCATCGCCAACGGCACAATTGCCGCCGTGGGCTCGGCCTCCAGCACCGCGATCCCGGGCGGCGCCGTGGTCCGCGACTGCACCGGGCACGCCGTGCTGCCGGGGCTCGTCGGCATGCACGATCACCTCTTCTACACCGCCTCGCGCGACACGCAGCGCAATTCGCCGGGCGGAATCGAGCCCGGTTTCGTGGTCAATGAAATTCCCTACTCAGCCCCCAGGCTGTATCTGGCAGCCGGCGTGACGACCTTGCGCACCACGGGCAGCATCGAGCCCTATACCGACCTCAAGGTGCGCTCGCGGATCGAGGCGGGCGCGCTGCCCGGGCCACACCTGGACCTGACGGCGCCCTATCTGGAGGGTCGCGGGACTTTTTTCGCACAGATGCATGAGCTCGCGGGACCCGGGGAGGCGGCAAAGTTCGTCGACTACTGGGCCGGGACGGGCATGAGCTCCTTCAAGGCCTATATGAACATTACCCGCGCGGAGCTCGCCGCCGCGGTGGCGGCAGCTCATCGGCACGGGCTGCGCATCACGGGACATCTGTGCTCGATCAGCTGGCCGGAGGCCATCGCGGCGGGCCTCGATGACTTCGAGCACGGTCCGGTCTACACCGACAGCGAATTCGTCGCGGGCCGACAGCCCGATCACTGCCCGGAGCGCATGGCCCTCGAGGCCTCCTGGAGCGACAGGAAGGTCACCGACCCCGAGATCACCCGACTCATTCGCACGCTCGTCGACCACCACGTCGCGGTGACATCCACCCTGCCCGTGTTTGAGCTCACAGTTCCCGGCCGCCCGCCCGCACAGCGCCGCGCTCTCGATGCGATGTCGGACGCCGCGCGCGAGAGCTACCTCACCTACCGCGCGCTCCTCGATCCGGTGGACAGCACGCCCGCCAGGCTGTTCCGGATCGAGATGGAATTTGAGCGCGCCTTCGTGGCGGCCGGTGGCCTGCTCCTCGCCGGGCCCGATCCTACCGGCGCCGGCGGGGTGCTGCCCGGATTCGGAGATCAGCGCGAGATCGAGCTGCTCGTCGAAGCGGGCTTCACACCCGTGCAGGCCATTGCGATCGGTACCCGAAACGGGGCGCGCTTTCTCGGCCGCGAGCGCGACATCGGTACGATCGAGGCGGGCAAGCGCGCCGATCTCGTGCTCGTGCGCGGGGATCCTGCCGCACACATCCAGGACCTCGAGAACGTCGAGGTTGTTTTCAAGGACGGTAGCGGCTACGACCCGCACCGCCTGCTCGACTCCGTGCGCGGGCAGGTGGGCATCCGCTGAGACGGCGGCGCGCCGCTCGCCTCGCCGCCCTCAGCCGGTGCGGCTCGAGGCGCGCGTGCCGGCGCCTCTAGCGCTGGGCGGTTTCCGGCTCGCGCTTGCCGTTCTCCGGTGGTGTCTTAGGACGCGGCTTGGCCGCCGGCGGTTTCCCATTCGCGTTCTGCGGGTGCGCGCCCGCATACGGCTGCGGGTGCGCGCCGTTCGGCTGCCCGGCGGG
>Ga0187778_10000498_pt1 | contig 27967 bp, 25 predicted proteins | sample 1015_Q2_SP5_20_M_FD_132418 | JGI IMG/M metagenome (GOLD analysis project Ga0187778, IMG submission 132418) | Tropical peat soil microbial communities from peatlands in Department of Meta, Colombia - 1015_Q2_SP5_20_MG | ecosystem: Environmental > Terrestrial > Soil > Wetlands > Peat | place... | reverse complement strand
CTTTTCCGGAGCTTCGGATTCCTTCTGCGGGGTCGCCATCCCCGGTCGGACGACCTTGGATTTGGCTGCGACGGTCTTGGTGGCCGCGCTTTTGGTTGCCATCGCTCTATCTCCAAGCTCTCTATTCCAAGAGCGCGCCTGTCCGCGCGTCTTACTGTCCCCTACCCTATGGCGAGTGACTCGACCGCCCAGGGAATGGACCGGGGGGACCCGGGCGGATGCCCTTAGATCCCCAGTTTGTTGGGCCGCACACAGGGCGCGGACGGCCAAAAAGAGCAGCGCCGGGCTATCACCGGCCTGCGCCACCCGAATCGAGGCCAAATTTGTCGAAACTGCGTTAAGTTCCGACTAAACCCTCACGAACAGCGGGGGCGACCTCTTATTCCCCCTGTAAGGGGCAGCGATACGCACTACAAGGACCGTACTGGCCGCCCCGACGAAGCTCCGAAGCCTTCGATCAGGGCCTCGGTTCCCTCAAGAGTAGCCAACCGGGTTTTGACGTCGCGCAACCGCGCGTAATTGGCCTCGGTATTGTCCTGGCCGAGCGCCGTTTCCGCGTCCTTAAGTTCCCTAGTTAGGGAATGCCATTGCCGATGCAAGGTAATAAGCTGTTTCCAGGTCAATAAAACGTCGCTTGCCGCAGCCTCCGAACGGGCGCCCCACACCGAGCGGGTAGTAATGGTTAGCTCGATTCGCCCGAGCAAGGCGACGAAACCGCGGCGTCCAAGCTCGGCCGCGAGCGCCGCCCGCTCGGCTTGTCCATCGTGCTCCTTGAAATCGTCCGCGAAATGATGGGCGAAAACGTCGATCAGCGCGGCCTTGAGCTTTTGCGTATCGGCATGGCGGAACTCCGCGGCGGCAAGCTCCTCAAGGTGGTCGTGCAAGAGCCAGGGGTGATTGAGGGCCGCTTGCAGGATCAGCGCTTCCCGGCGCGGGATTGCGGCACGATGGCCGCGATGCAGTGGACTCGCCAAAAGCTGCGGGCTTGCCGCCACATAGGCGTCCTCGCGCGCCGGACGCAAATTCGCTCCGCCGGCACCGCTGCCACGCGATCCCCCGCCAAAGCGCGCGCCGCCGGCGGGCGGCCGATCGAAGGCCCGATCGGTAAAGCCTCTGCGCGGGGCGGCGCTCTCTTTCGCGCCGAAGTTCTGCGGCGCGAACATGCGGCGCAGCCGCGCGGAGAAATCCTGCTTGTAGTAGCGGCGCACCGTTTCGTCGGCGATCGTGGCTACGATCTGGATGATCCTCGCCTCGAGCGCGGCGCAGCGTTCCGGCGTATCGAACGGACCGGTTTCGCTCTCGCGTTCCCACAGCACGTGCGCAAGCGGACGCGCGGCGCCGAGCACATCCTCGATCGCATCGCGGCCGCCGGAGCGGGCAAGGTCGTCGGGATCCTGGCCCTCCGGCAGCGCCGCGAACCGCAAGCTCTTGCCGGGTTTCAACAGCGGCAGCGCGAGGTCGACCGCGCGATAGGCGGCGCGCCGCCCCGCGTCGTCGCCGTCGAAACAAAGGATCGGCTCGTCGGCCATCCGCCACATCAGCGCAAGCTGCTCGGTGGTCAGCGCGGTGCCGAGCGGCGCGACGGTGGCTTCGAAACCAGCCGCGACCATGGCGATGACGTCGATATAGCCCTCGACGGCGATGACGCGGGCGCGCCCATGCGCGGCCTTGCGCGCGCCCGCGATGTTGTAAAGCGTCGCGCCCTTGTGAAAGAGTGGCGTCTCCGGCGAATTGAGATATTTGGCCGAGACCTCCTTATCGAGTGCGCGGCCGCCGAACGCGATCACGCGCCCGCGCCAATCGCTGATCGGGAACATGACGCGGTCGCGGAAGCGATCGTAAGGGACCGCGATGTCTTCGCCGCCCACCACGAGCCCCGCTTCGATCATGTCCTCGACCGGGACCTTCAGCGCGCCGAGATGTTCCTTGAGTGCGTATTGCTCTCCCACCGCATAACCGAGGCGAAACTTGAGCTGCATCGCCGCGTGGATGCCACGATCGAGCAGGTAGCCGCGGCCGCGGGCGCCGCCGCGCGACGCCAGCGTCGCTTCGAAGAATTTGCCGGCGAGTTCGCAGATATCGTGCAGCGTCTTGCGGCGCTCTTCGTGCGCTTGCGCTTCGCGCGTCATCGCCGGCAGCGGGACGCCGGCTTGTTGCGCCAGCCGCTCGACGGCTTCGGGAAAGCTCACGCCCTCAGTCAGCATCAGAAAATCGAAAATGTTGCCGTTTTTGCCGGAGGAGAAGTCGAACCACATCGCCTTCTGGTCGTTGACGAAAAACGATGGGGTCTTTTCCTTGTTGAAGGGCGACAGGCCCTTCCATTCGCGGCCTGCCTTGCGCAATTTCACGCGCCGGCCGACGACTTCCGAGACCGGAAGCCGCGCCCGCAGCTCATCGAGGAATTGCGGCGTAAATCGCATAGTGATTCGCGGAATCTTAGCGCGGATGAGCCGTGAAGATAGAGCAGCCGAATGGCCGCGCGACACGCTCATGCCCTGTGTCCCGGTTATCCACAGGCCCGTCGGGAATCCACAGGCGGATCGAAGCGATCGGTTCCAAAACCGGAAACGGAAACGGCTATTCCTCGGGTCCCATTCCGGCTTGCTTGACCACCTGTTCCGCCACTTTGCGGTCGGCGGCGATCTCTTGGGCGAATTCGTCGGGCGTGTTGGTGGCGCCGACGAGGCTACGGTCTTTCAGCTGTTTCTCGGCGAAATCCGAATCGGCGACGATGGCGGCCACTTCCTTGGCGATGCGGTCGACGATCGGACGCGGCGTGCCGGCCGGCGCGAACAGGCCGTACCAGCCGCGCGAGGGCGGCCCGTCATAGCCGGTCTCCTTGAGCGTCGGCACTTGCGGGAAGTTCGGCGAATGAATGTTGTTGAGCATCACGAGCGGCGTCATGGTGCCGGCCCTGATCTGGCCGATGATGTTGCCCTCGCCGAACAGTCCGATCGGGGTGAAGCCGCTGAGGATCGCGTTGACCGCTTCGCCACCGCCCTTGAACGGCACGCGCACCCAATCGGCACCGCGCTCGCGCTTGAGCGTCTCCATATAGAGCACCATCGGCGCGCCGGGCGTAAGATAAGATAGCGTGCCGGGCTTCGCCTTAGACAACGCGATAAGCTCGTCGACGCTTTTCACTTTCAGGTCCGAATTGACCACCATGACGTGGATAAGATCGAACAGTTTGGTGATCGGCTGCAGGCCGTTGACCGGATCGAACGGCATGTTTTTGATCAAAAACTGGTTGTAGATGATCGGATCGGCATTGACGATGCAAATCGTGTAGCCGTCCGGCGCGGAATCCTGACAGGCGCGCGCCCCGACATTCTGCATGCCGCCGGGACGATTCTCGACCACGATCGGCTGGTCGAGCCGCTCGCGGAGCTTTTCGCCGAGCGCGCGCATGAAAACGTCGCTGATCCCGCCCGGGCTCGTCGTCGTCAGCACACGGATCGGACGGTTCGGCCAATCCTGCGCCGCGGCGTGCCAATTCGCCACGAGCGACACAAAAACAGTTGCGAGCAGAAGCGGGAACAAGCGGCGCACGGACAGTTCTCCTTCGACAATGGCCCGGATCATGCCCTAGGACCTGTCACGCAACGCGATCGCCGTCGGCGGTGAAGCCGAACAGCCGTTGCACGCGATAATAACGCGGCGAGCGCGGCCGGGTGATGCCCCATTGGTCGGAGCGGCCCGGCGTGTATTTCCAGTATGACGAGGAACGCGGCTCGTAGTTGTCGTCGATCTGCAGGACCTCGGCGGTGTATTCCAGCGGCACCTCGTCCGGTCCGCAGAAATAGGCGAAGACATTATCCCCCGGCCCGTGACGCCCAGGACCCCATTCGATCGGGTAGCCGCACTCTTTCATGCGCCCCATGCCGCGCATGACCGAATCGAGTTCGGGCATTTCGAAAGCGACATGGTTGAGCGTCGGCAGGCCGGTCTTGGCCAGTACGATGGAACTATGGTCCGTATTGGCGCAATGCAGGAACCACAGCGGCGAATTGTCGTCGACCAGCCGAAAGCCGAGCGCTTTCGTAAAAAAGGCGAGGCTTGCGTCGAATTCGCGCGCGTTGAGGTTGACGTGCGCGATCTTGCGCGGCCGGTCGGCCTGATCGGCCTCATCGGCATGATCGGCGCAATCGCAGACGAAGGCGAGATTGCGCCCGTCAGGATCCCTGCAGGCGAAACCATAGCCGCCGCCCGCCGTCGATAGTTCGGCCGGCGCGCTCGGCTTGCCGCCGTTTGCGGCTATGTTCGCGTGCAGACGGTCGATCGAACTTCGATCGCCAACGTCGAACACCACGCGGATCACCGCTGGGCGCGCGCCGCAATGCAGGCCGAGCACATGGCGATAGCGGCCGGTGCCGCGGAAATAGCACTTGTCGTTTCGCACCTCGACGGGTGCGAGCCCCCACACCGTCTCGTAGAAGCGGCTCGCCTCCTCGAGATTGCTGACAGCGAGTTCGACGCTGCGCACGCCGCGGATGAGACAGGATGTCATGGGGAAACTAAGTCCGCGCGCCTTTACGATCCGCCTAAGAGCTTCTTCACCTGCGCACCCGCCTTGGCAAAATCCATTTGCCCGGCGAAGCGCTGCTTGAGCGCCGCCATGGTGCGGCCCATGTCCTTAAGCGTTTCGGCCTCGATCTCCTTGATCAAGGCGGAAATGGCATGGGCGGCTTCGATGTCGGACATGCGTTTTGGTAGGTAGGCGGAAATTATGTCGATCTCCTCGCGTTCCTGCGCGGCGAGTTCCAGCCGGCCGGCCTTCTCGTAGAGCTCAAGCGCCTCCTGGCGCTGCTTGACCATCTTCTGCATCACCTCGACGATTTCGGCATCGTTCAGCGTGGCGCGCTCGGCGCCGCGGGTCTCACGCTCCAAGATCGCCGCATTGATGAGCCGCAGCGTCGAAACGCGCCGCGCTTGGCCGGCTTTCATCGCCTCCTTCAAGGCGCCATTGATATCGTCGCGCAACACGTCGTCGGTCCTTCGTCCTTGCGGCACCCAGCTGGCTACCTGGCCGCTCGTGGAAATAGCCGGCTTGCAGTCGTTCTTTCCCCCTTCGCGGATGCGATGAAAAGGCGGGGATCGAACGCGAGCGCCAGTTGCGTCCTCATATATAATACGCAACTAAGAAGCCATGACCAAAGGTGACATGACCAAAGGTGACATGACCAAAGGTGGCCTGACCAAAAGCGCCAAGAGCAAAGGCGACGCCCGGCAGCCCTCATCCTCCGGCCCTGGCGACGGCACCGCGGGCATTTGGAACGACGCCAAGCCGACGGCGCTCCTTGTGCTTGCCGACGGCACAGTGCTTGAAGGCTTCGGCTTCGGCGCGACGGGCCGTGCCGTCGGCGAGGTCTGCTTCAATACCGCTATAACCGGCTACCAGGAGATCTTGACCGATCCCTCCTATGCCGGACAGATCATCACCTTCACATTCCCGCACATAGGCAATGTCGGGACTAACGAGGAAGACATCGAGACGGTGAACCTCGCCGCAACGCCGGGCGCCCGCGGGGTTGTGCTGCATTCGGCCATCACCCAGCCGTCGAATTACCGCGCCACTCGCCATCTCGATCAATGGCTGAAAAGTCGCGGCGTCATCGGCCTTGGCGGGATCGACACCCGCGCGCTCACCGCGCTCATTCGCGAAAAGGGCATGCCCAACGCCGTGATCGCCCACGAACCGTCCGGCCGCTTCGATCTCGCCTCGCTCAAGCGCGAGGCCAAGGCATGGCCGGGTCTCGTCGGCATGGACCTCGTGCCGATGGTTACGACCGGCCAGCGCTTCGCCTGGGACGAAACGCCGTGGCGCTGGGGCGCCGGCTACGGCCGGCAGGACAGCGCCGAATTCCATGTCGTCGCTATCGACTACGGCATCAAACGCAACATTCTGCGCCAGCTTGCCGGCAATGCCTGCAAGGTGACGGTCGTGCCGGCGACCGCTTCTGCGGCTGACATTCTCGCGCTCGAACCTGACGGCGTTTTTCTGTCCAACGGTCCGGGCGATCCGGCCGCAACCGGCGAATATGCCGTGCCGGTCATCCGCGCGCTGATCGAGAAGAAACCGGTCTTCGGCATTTGCCTCGGCCACCAGATGCTGGCGATCGCGGTCGGCGCCAAGACGGTGAAAATGCATCAGGGCCATCACGGCGCCAACCACCCGGTGAAGGACCTCACCACCGGTAAGGTCGAGATCACCTCGATGAACCATGGCTTTGCCGTCGATCGCACGACGCTGCCGGACAATGCGGTGGAAACGCACGTCTCCCTGTTCGACGGCTCGAATTGCGGATTGGCGCTCAAGGACCGGCCGGTCTTCTCCGTGCAATATCATCCGGAAGCCTCCCCCGGACCGCGCGACAGCCATTTGTTGTTTCAGCGTTTTGTCGGAATGATGCGCGAGGCCAAGCGCGCCGAGTTGGCGAGCATAAAGCGCCGCGCGTAAGCTTGGGTGCGTAAACTTGCGTGCGTAAGCCGCCGCGCGACGCATACCGCCCTTCCCTCCTCGGCGAATTCGGTCTACAGACCCCCTGCGCGCGGGGCCGAACCCCGCTGGCCTGAGGACGCGCACCACGCGCGCCCTTTTTTTGTGTCCCGTCATTCCGGGACGGCCGCAGGCCGGGCCCGGAATCCATAACCACCGCCAGTGAATATGGATTCCGGGTTAGCGGGTTGGTGCCGCGCCCGGAATGGCGTTCACGGCCACAGTTGCGAGAGCGATGCCCAAACGGACCGACATATCCTCGATCCTGATCATCGGCGCGGGTCCGATCGTCATCGGCCAGGCCTGCGAGTTCGATTATTCCGGCACGCAAGCCTGCAAGGCGCTCAAGGCGGAAGGCTATCGGGTCGTGCTGGTCAATTCCAATCCGGCCACGATCATGACCGATCCGGATTTGGCGGATGCGACCTATGTCGAGCCGATCACGCCGGAAATCGTCGCCAAGATCATCGCGAAAGAGCGCTACGCCGTGCCGGGCGGTTTCGCGCTGTTGCCGACCATGGGCGGACAGACGGCGCTCAATACCGCGCTGTCGCTCCGCCGCATGGGCGTTCTGGAAAAATTCGACGTCACCATGATCGGGGCGACCGCACAGGCGATCGACAAGGCCGAAGACCGCAAACTGTTCCGCGAGGCGATGACCAAGATTGGGCTCTCGACCCCGCGCTCGCACCAGGTCAAGACGCTCATCGCCGCGCTCGAAGCGCTCGACGATATCGGCCTGCCCGCGATCATCCGTCCCTCATTCACGCTTGGCGGCACCGGCGGCGGCATCGCCTACAACAAGGCGGAGTTCATCGAGATCGTCGAACGCGGCATCGACGCTTCGCCGACCAGCGAAGTGCTGATCGAGGAATCGGTCCTCGGCTGGAAAGAATTCGAGATGGAGGTGGTGCGCGACAAGAACGACAATTGCATCATTGTCTGTTCGATCGAGAACGTCGATCCGATGGGCGTCCACACCGGCGATTCCATCACCATCGCGCCTGCGCTTACGCTGACCGACAAGGAATTTCAGATCATGCGCGACGCCTCGATCGCGGTGCTGCGCGAGATCGGCGTCGAGACTGGCGGCTCGAACGTCCAATTCGCCGTTAATCCCACCGACGGCCGCCTCGTCGTCATCGAGATGAATCCGCGCGTGTCGCGCTCCTCAGCGCTCGCTTCGAAGGCGACCGGCTTTCCCATCGCCAAGGTCGCAGCGAAACTCGCGGTCGGCTACACGCTCGATGAGATCGCCAACGACATCACCGGCGGGGCCACCCCCGCTTCGTTCGAACCGACGATTGACTACATCGTCACCAAGGTGCCTCGCTTTGCGTTTGAGAAATTTCCGGGCGCCGAGCCGGTGCTCACCACGTCGATGAAATCGGTCGGCGAGGCGATGGCGATCGGCCGCACTTTCGCCGAGAGCTTGCAGAAGGCGCTGCGCTCGCTCGAAACCGGATTGACCGGATTCGACGAGGTGGCGATCGCCGGCCTCGGTCAGGGCGACGACAAGAACGCGATCCGCGCCGCGCTCGGCACGCCTTCGCCAGATGGCATTCTCAAAGTGGCGCAGGCGATGCGGCTCGGCATGGGCGACGACGAAATCCACACCGCGTGCCGGATCGATCCGTGGTTTCTCGCCCAGATCCGCGGCATCATCGACGTGGAAGCCGAAATCCGCGCCAAGGGCTTGCCGTCCACCGCGGCCGGGCTGCGCCGGCTTAAGGCAATGGGCTTCTCCGACGCGCGCCTTGCCCGGCTAACCGGCACCACGGCGGAAGACCTCTCGCAGCGACGGCGCAAGCTCGGCGTGCGGCCGATCTTCAAACGCATCGATACGTGTGCGGCCGAATTCTCGTCGCCGACCGCCTATATGTACTCGACCTACGAGACGCCTTTTGCCGGCCGCGCCGCCGACGAGGCCGCGCCGTCAGACAAGAAAAAAGTCATCATTCTCGGCGGCGGCCCCAACCGCATCGGCCAGGGCATCGAATTCGATTATTGCTGTTGTCACGCCTGCTTCGCGCTCAAGGAAGCCGGCTACGAGACGATCATGATCAACTGCAATCCGGAGACCGTCTCGACCGATTACGACACGTCCGACCGTTTGTATTTCGAACCGCTCACCGCCGAGGATGTGATCGAGATTGTCGACACCGAACGCTCCAACGGCGCGCTGCACGGCGTCATTGTGCAATTCGGCGGCCAGACGCCGCTCAAGCTCGCCGAGGCGCTGGAGAAGGCGCAGGTGCCGATCCTCGGCACGTCAGTCGATGCCATCGATCTCGCCGAGGACCGCGATCGCTTCAAGCGGCTGCTCGACAAGCTCAAGCTGCGCCAGCCGCGCAGCGGCATCGCCACCAGCCCAGAAAAGGCCCGCGCGATCGCCGAATCGATCGGCTACCCGATCGTAATCCGCCCCTCCTACGTGCTCGGCGGACGGGCAATGGAAATCGTGCACGATTCCCATCAGCTCGACCGCTATGTGGCGCGGCTCGCCGCCGATCTCGACCGCCCGTCGGAACTCGCAGTGTCGGAGAAACGGCCGCTGCTCATCGACAGCTACCTCACCGATGCGGTGGAGGTGGACGTCGATTGCCTGGCCGACGGCAAGGACACCTACATCGCCGGCATCATGGAACACATCGAGGAGGCCGGCATCCATTCCGGCGATTCCGCCTGCTCGCTGCCGCCGCATAATCTGTCTGGCGCTGTGATCGCGGAACTCGACCGCCAAACCCGCGCGCTCGCGCTCGCGCTCAAGGTCGGCGGCCTGATGAACGTGCAATACGCGATCAAGGACGGCGATATCTATGTGCTCGAGGTCAATCCGCGCGCCTCGCGCACCGTGCCGTTCGTCGCCAAAGTGATCGGCATCCCGGCCGCCAAGATCGCCGCCCGCATCATGGCGGGCGAACCCTTGGCGCGCTTTCACCTCGAGCCGCAGCATTTCGAGCCCGGCGGCGCACGCCATGTCGGCGTCAAGGAAGCGGTGTTTCCCTTCGCCCGCTTCGGCGACAAGGTCGATACCGTGCTTGGGCCGGAGATGAAATCGACCGGCGAAGTGATGGGAATAGACCGCGACTACAACGTCGCTTTCGCCAAAAGCCAGCTCGGCGGCGGCGCCAGGCTGCCGAAATCGGGAACCGTCTTCGTCTCGGTTAAGGACGCCGACAAGCCGCGCATCCTTGAGGCCACTCGCCTCCTCGCCAGCTTGGGATTCCGCGTCATGGCGACCTCGGGAACCCAGCGTTATCTCGCCGAACAGGGTGTCCGGGCGGTTAAGATTAACAAAGTCGCCGAGGGCCGGCCGCATATCGTGGATGCCATTAAAAATGGCGAAGTTCAGCTGGTTTTCAACACGACCGAGGGCGCTACCGCGCTCGCCGACAGCCGCTCGCTGCGCCGCGCTGCCCTCTTGCATAAAGTGCCGTACTACACCACTCTCTCAGGGGCCGTCGCTGCAGCGCAGGGCATCAGAGCCTATCTCGGGGGCGACTTCGAGGTATGTGCGCTGCAGACTTATTTCGGGGCCGAATCTTCGGAGCGGCCACAGCGGCGGCACGTGTAGAGCCAGTTTTTCCTGTCGCGCGGCCAGGCGATGCTTCGGTCCGCGACGGGATTTTTGACTCTGCTGTGAGGAGGTTTGAGACTGATGGACAAGATCCCGATGACGGCAGAGGGCTACTCGGCGCTCGAAGCCGATCTTAAGCATTGCCAGCAGGTCGAGCGGCCTAGGATCATCCAGCAGATCACCGATGCGCGCACCCACGGCGACCTTTCCGAGAACGCCGAATATCACGCAGCAAAGGAATCGCAATCGCTCAACGAGGGCCGCATCGCAGAGCTCGAGGACAAGCTTGCGCGCGCCGAAGTCATTGATGTTTCAAAGCTTTCCGGCGAAACCATTACTTTTGGCGCAACCGTCACGTTAATCGACGAGGACACCGACAAGAAAACGGTCTGGCAGATCGTCGGCGAGCCCGAAGCGGACGCCAAGAAGGGCAAGATTTCCATCACCTCGCCGCTCGCCCGCGCCTTGGTCGGAAAAAAGAAAGGCGCGCAGGTCGAGGTCGTCACGCCGGGTGGCGCCAAGGCCTATGAAGTGATGAAGGTCGAATGGAAGTGAGGCACCTGCCGTCGCTGCCCCTGGCCTAGCCCTCGCTACCAGTGAAAGACGCAAGATTGCGCGTGATTTCCTGGGCTTACCAACCCTCCGCGTGACGAAGCGCAGTTGCAACCCTGTGGGAGACGGGGGTTGCGTATCTTGCATAGCTCCCCAGAATCCTTAGATAAAGGAGCCGCTGTGCTGCGTCGGCAGCCGAGGGTTCACCACGGCCATTTGGCGGGGCATCAGGCAGATCGACCCTTTCTCTGCCGTAACGATCGCGGGTTAAGCCGATGCCCAACACCATCAATGCCAAGGTCGTGATCATCGGATCCGGGCCCGCAGGCTACACGGCCGCCATCTATGCCGCGCGTGCCATGCTCGACCCGATCCTTATTCAAGGCATCACGCCCGGCGGCCAGCTGACGATTACGACCGACGTCGAGAACTATCCAGGTTATGCCGACGTGATCCAGGGGCCGTGGCTCATGGAGCAAATGCAGAAGCAGGCGGCCCATGTCGGCACCAAGCTCGTGGCCGATCACGTCAATAAGGTCGACCTTTCGCGGCGGCCGTTTCGCATCGCCTGCGATTCCGGCGACGTCTATTTCGCCGATACGCTAATTCTCGCGACCGGAGCGCAGGCGCGCTGGCTTGATTTGCCGTCCGAACAGAAATTCCGCGGCCACGGCGTTTCCGCCTGCGCCACCTGCGACGGATTTTTCTACCGCAACAAGGAAGTGCTGGTAATCGGCGGCGGCAATACCGCGGTCGAGGAAGCGCTGTTTCTCACGAATTTCGCTTCGAAGGTCACGCTGGTCCATCGCCGCGACGGCTTGCGCGCCGAGCGCATTTTGCAAGAGCGACTCTATCAGAACCCGAAGATTTCCGTGCTCTGGAACACCGTTCTGAGGGACGTGGTCGGCGACGACAGTCCGCTCAAGGTCAAGGGCGCGGTGCTGCACAATGTCAAAACCAACGAAATCATCGAACGGCCGATCGATGGCATTTTCATCGCCATCGGCCATTCGCCCGCGACCGAGTTGGTCGTGGGACAAGTCGAGATGAAGCCGTCCGGTTACATCAAAACCGCTCCGCATTCGACGGCAACTTCGGTGCCGGGCCTGTTCGCCGCGGGAGACGTCGCCGACGAGGTCTATCGGCAGGCGGTCACGGCGGCAGGCCTCGGCTGCATGGCGGCGCTGGAAGCCGAGAAATTTCTGGCGGCGCATGGCGAAGTCGAACCGCGCATGGCGGCGGAGTGAGTCCCGCCCCCGTGGCGCGCGGTATTGGCAGAAAGCATTGAAATGGACTGGGATAAGCTCAAAGTGTTTCATGCCGCGGCGGAAGCCGGCAGCTTCACCCACGCTGGCGAGCAGCTCGGACTTTCGCAATCGGCCGTTTCGCGCCAAGTCAGCGCGCTCGAACAGGAGCTGACGGTTTCGCTGTTTCACCGGCATGCGCGCGGATTGATCCTCACCGAACAAGGCGAATTGCTCTATCGAACCGCGCACGATGTATTCATGAAGCTTGAAGCGGCGCGCGCAAAGCTCACCGACAGCCGCGAACGGCCGAACGGCGATTTGCGGGTGACGACGACGCCGGGCATCGGCGTGCATTGGCTCACTCCGCGGCTTGGCGAATTCGCCGACTTGTACCCCGAAGTGCACATCACGCTGCTGACCACCGACGAGGAGCTCGACCTCGCCATGCGCGAGGCGGACGTTGCAATTCGGCTGCGGCAGCCGACGCAGCCCGATCTCATTCAGCGCAAGCTGTTTTCGGTGCATTTCCACGTTTACGCCTCGCCCGAATATCTGAAGAAGTTCGGGACGCCGCGCACCTTGGAAGATCTCGACAGCCATCGGCTCCTGGTGCTCGGCGGCAATGTGCCGCCTTACCTGCAGCGCGCGCGCTGGCTGATCGAGGTCGCGCGCGACGGCAAGGGCCCGCGAACGCCACATCTCGTCATCAACAATATTCTCGGCATATTGCGCGCCTGTCAGCGCGGGCTCGGCATCGCGATGCTGCCGGACTATCTGGTCGAGGAAAACGGCGGCCTCGTGCAACTGTTCGGCGAAGGCGACGCGATCGCGCTCGACGCCTATTTCGTCTATCCCGAAGAACTCAAAAGCGTCGCCCGCGTGCAAGCCTTCCGCGATTTCCTGGTTGCCAATGCACAGCGCTGGAATTTTTAGCTAAAGCGCAATATGCGATCCGCTCGCCCTAGCGGGGGTTGGCGCGGTAATGCTCAGAAAGCGCGAACCCGATTGCAACGTGCATCGCTTGCGCATTCGCATGGCTGACATGTCGCGCCTTGCATTGCCCGGGCACTAGGCCGCGCTGCATACTTTGATGGCTTCTATTTGCGCCGTTGCCGCGTCCTCCCAAGTTTGGCAGCGCAAAGGAGGCAGCTGTTCCCCTCTGGAAGACGTCGTCGGCGCCCCCACGTCGACGAACTCAACCGGGCCCGCAAGGGCCCGGTTTTCTTTTGCGCTGTCCGGAGTTTTTTGATGGGGCATGATCTTTTCGAAACACCGGCTTCCACTTTTCCGGATCATGCCCTAATTCGGCTCGAGACCCTTCGCCTTGATGACCCTTTTCGCCGCGGGTTTAGTGAGGAAGTCGATCAGCAAACGGGCTGCGTCCCGGTGCTGCGCGCTGCTTGGAACAGCGGCGGTGAATTGCGTGACGCCCTGCAACGCCACCGGCAGCGGACCGACAACGTCGCTATCCGGCACGGCCAAAAGCTCCGCCATCTGCTGAATGCCGATCTCGGCTTCGCCGCGCAGAACAACCAGCGCCGCCAGTCCCCCGGCGCCGCCGGCGCCGTATTTCGCCTTGGCTTGGACGGCGGCGGCGATGCCGAGCCGTTCGAAGACCTTAGCCATATGCGCGCCGCTCGCGCCGCCGCCGACCGGTTTGCTCAGCGCAATCGACTTTGCGTTCAGCATGGCCTGCTTGAAGCCCTCGACCGACGAAAGATCCGGCCGCGCGGCGCCTTTGGCCACGCAGACCCCGATCAGCGAACGCGCCACATCGACGAGGCTCCCCGCGGCGATCTTGCCGCGCGCGGCCAAGTCTTCCGCCCCGGCTCGCGTGACGATCACCACGTCAGCCGTTTCGCCGTCCAGGAGGCGCTTCTCGAGTTGCAATGACGGGCCCAGGGTGACGGCGAGCCGGCAGCCGGCGGCATTCTCCAATGCCGGCGCGAGCTCCTCGAACACCATCTTCATCGCGGTGGTGCTCAAGACTTTAAGCTCATTGGGCGAAGCCACGCGGTTCTCCCTCCCTTTGCCGGCGGGCATAGAATAGGGCTGCGCCGCTCTTTCCGGTAGGCAGCATGCAGACCTTGATGAACGGCAAATCCCGTTGGCGAAGTCATCAACTCTGTGTGATTTTTAGCCCTTTCATCATCAAATGATGCTCGGATATGCGCGCCGCCGATGAAATTGCGCTATTTACGTTTAGGTTCAGCGCGAATGCAGCGACGCCCTTGCTGCGGAGAGCGATTGAGGGGGAGATGAGACGCATGTTCACGCGCAGACATTTTCTTTACGCCGGAACCGCGGCGGCGGCGCTCGTTGTCGGGCGCCTTGTGCCGCATACGGCCAGCGCCGCAAACCATCCCTATGAAATCACCCATACCGATGAGGAGTGGCGGAAGCTTCTGACGCCGGAGCAGTACTACGTGCTGCGGAAGGAAGGCACCGAACGGCCGTTCACCAGCGCGCTGCTCGACGAACATCGTGCCGGTACTTTCAGCTGCGCCGGCTGCGACCTGCCGCTGTTCTCATCGAAGACGAAGTTCGAAAGCGGCACCGGCTGGCCGAGCTTCTGGGCGCCGCTCGACAACGCGGTCGACGAGGCCGAGGACCGTTCATTCGGAATGATCCGCACCGCCGTATCGTGCCACCGCTGCGGCGGCCATCTCGGTCATGTCTTCACCGACGGCCCGAAGCCGACCGGCCTGCGCTACTGCATGAACGGCGTGGCGCTGAAATTCACCGCGCCGCCGGCGGGGTCGAGTTGAGTCGTAGGTATTAGCCAAACGCACTAATGCAACGTCTCTTCCGTCACGTCATGCGAGCAGTTTCTGATCCGGCGTCGTCCTTCGAGACTCGCTTCGCTCGCACCTCAAGATGACGGATAAAGGGACTCCGCGCCTTCACCGTCCCGCGGTCGGCGTTCGCGGGGTGGAGATGGAAATACCGTAAACCCGCCACTGGTTGCCGACGTCCTGGAACAACAGATCAAAATCGATCTGCTGCGGCCGCGTCGGAAAATACCCGGCTAGATGCAGAAACCCTCTTTGATCCAGCGCCGGCAAGGCCGTGAGCTGCGGCGCGAGCAGCGCCGCGCCGTAGAGGTCGAAATTGCGGTGCCGCAGGTCGGAAAAACTCTGCGACAGGTCGGCGGCGGTGTTGCGCGCTTGAAAGTCGGGCGCGGCGAGATCGCGCAAGACCGTGTAATTGCCGGAACGATTGGCGTCGTTGAGCGTCAAAAGCGTCGAGCGGATGAGATAGAGCGCCTGCTCGGTGCTCACCGGCATCGATGGCTGTTGTTCCTGCTTGGACGGATCCGCCGGTCTTGCGTGCGCCGCGGCGGTGGGCTTGGGCTTGGCAGGCTGCTGCTGCTGCGCGATCGCCGCGGTGAGCGCCCAGGCTATGCCGAGCGCTAAGCCCGCGGCAAGCAGAAGGCCTGGCAGCCAGCGGAGGATGATAATGACTTGACCTTCCCCATGGCCACCGACCGGCCGGTCGCGTCTGGCCTTCGCCGTTACTCAATCACCTTGTCGGCGCGGAGCAGGACCAGCTCAGGAATCTCAACGCCAATGGCTTTCGCCGTCTTCAGGTTGACGGTCAACGTAAATTGGGTCCGCTGCTCAACCGGTATGTCGGCGGGCTTCACGCCGCGCAAAAGTTTCACGAGCTGCCGGCTCATGATGTCGCGGAACATCTGCACGATGCTCGGCCCATAGGCCATGAGCGCTCCCTCGTCCGCCGTATCAGGCCATTGAAAAATCGCCGGCAGGCGCAACGCCGCGGTCCGCGACAGTATGGTCTGCCGGCTATTAAACAGCATCGCGGAGGCCAGCACCACGTTGAGCGCCGTGGCGCCCGATTTTTTCGCTGCGTCGACTGCGCCTGCGACCTCATGGGGTTTGCTCACTGCGCAGACAACAGACGTAACTCCGCGTGCGTGCGCCGCCTCTTGCAGCGCCTACAATTGTTGCGGCGAGGTACTTTCAGTGTCGGCCAGGATCACCATCTGCTTGGTTCCCTGCAGTGCGTCGAGGAGCATTTCCTGCCGTTTGCCGTTGAGGTCGGTGCTGAGAATGCTCACCCCGGTGATGTTGCCTTTGGGTTCGGCAAGCGAGGCAACGAAGCCGCCTCCGACCAGATCTTCCGATATGGCCAGGACCGGAACTGATTTTGTCGCCTCATGGACGGCCCGGACCGCCGGGTCGCCGGCTGCCGTGATCACATCGACCTGGCTGTTCGCAAGCGCACGGGCATGCTCCGCGACCTTCTCGCTGGACAGTCCAAAACCGGCATCGTCGACGATCAGGTTTTGGCCGACAATGAAACCGTCCCCTTCACAGCCTCGAACAGCGCGACGTTCCACGGAGCGTTGCGCGGACTTAGGTGTAAGTCGCCAAGGTGATAAATCCGGCCCGGTTCCTGCGCGCGCGCCGCAAACGGAGAAGACGCGACGACACCGAACAGCGAGCCGGCAAGCGAAACGAATTCCCGGCGCCTCATTCGATCACCTCGTCGGCGAGCGCGAGAAATTCGGTTGGCAGGTTGATGCCGGTCGCTTTGGCGGTTTTCAGATTGACGACCAGTAAATACTTGGTCGGTTCCTCGAACGGCAGATCGCCGGGGTGTGCGCCGGCAAAAATGCGCGCGGTGAGATCGGCGGCGCGCCCGAAGGATTCCTTAAGATCGGGGCCGTACGACATCAATCCGCCGTCACGAACGAAGAAATCGTATTCGTAAAGCGCCGGAATGTGATGCGCGCCGGCGTATTCAAACACGCGATTACGGTTGAGTATCGTCAGCGCGTCGGCAACCATAAGAATAGCGTCCGGCGGATCGCGATCCATGGCCTCGAACACGCCGTTGAAATCGTCTGGCTCGCGCACGCCAAGCGCCTGCACCGTGACGCCGAGCGCCTGCGCCGCGCCGGCCGAGGCCTCATAGCGCTGCGACATGCCGAGGTCGTTGCGATTCCACATCATCGCCACGCGCCGCAAATTCGGCACCGCCTGTTTGATCAGCGCCAAGCGCTTGGTGGAGAGCGTGTTCGCATCATCCGAAATGCCGGTCAGGTTGCCGCCGGGATGGGCGAGCGAACCGATCAGATGCGTGGCCACGGGATCGCCGGCGCCGACCGCGACCACCGTCGGCACGTTGGCAACTTTACAGGCGAGCGTCGTGGGAAAGCCGGTGACGACGAACACATCGATCGCGTCGGCCTTCATTTCACGGACCATCTCGCCAAGCTTGCCGACCTGACCGCCGGCGCCGCGCCCCGTGAAGGTCATGTTCTTGCCAACTACGTAGTCGCGTTTTTCTAGTTCCTTCAATAGAATCGCGCCGAGCGCCGATTTTTCGTCAAGGGGCGCGCCAGGCGTGAGCGTGCCAAGCCGGAAGGTTTTGGCAGACGAGGTTTGCGCCGACGCCGCGCGCGGTCCGGCGATCGCTGCACCGCCAAGAACGGTCAAAAAGTCGCGCCGTCTGATCTCAAACATAGTTTGCCTCCAAAATAGCTCGGCAGAATAGCGCCGCTATATGCACTAATTTGTGCAAAGAGGGATAGAGCGGTGAAGCTCGGTCACGCTTTTGTGCAAGCCTCCGACCGCGCCTACGTCCCGACCTTAATCTCGGCAACGAGCCCGCGCAGCGCAGCGATCACGCTCAAGGGCACGATGCGGCCGGTGCGGGGATTTTCCGACGGGATTCCTTCGATCGCCATGGAGAAGCGCGCAGTATCGGCATCGACCTCGATGCGATGAGTATTGCGCGTCAATGCCGGATCAGCCCAGATTTCAAGCTTCGTCTTGTCCGGCCCGATTCCGGCAAGGCTGAGCGCCGCCGCGACATTGACATTGGCGGGAAAACCGCGCGCGCCTTCGCGCGCGCTGCCGTCGAAGATTTTCATTGGCGCCTCGAGGTTTTTGAGCGAAATGCCGCGCGCGACGAGATAGGGCGCGCCTTCAAGCCCGCTCGGCGGCTTGCGCGTGATCATCGTGACGGAATGAATAGTGCCCTCGGCCGCAGCGCGCACCGCGTCGAGGCCGAGTAGCGCCCCGGTCGGCGCCAAAATGCGCGCGCCAGTTCGTTCGGCGCGCTCGACCAGATCCCAGTTGTCCAGGAGCTGGCCGACGCTGAGCGGCATGAAAATCTTGGCTTTATCGATCACCGATAGGCCGACAGGCCGGAACAGCTGCGGCGGCAGGCATTCGACGACGACGTCGCACGTTTCCGCCAGCGCTTCGGCGGCGACGATCGGAAAGCGCTCGCCGGCGCCCGGCAGATTGCGCTCTGCCTTCTCCCGGTCGCGCACCGCGACGCCGGCAAGAACGAGTCCGGGAATGCCCGTGTCGAGCCGTCGCGCCACACCGAGGCCGACCGCGCCCAGGCCCGCTATACCAACTCTTAATTCCTTGCGCGGCACCTATTCCCCTCCCCGGCTGGCAGCCAAGCTTAGAGCCGGATAAAGTCCTAACGCTTATATCGTCTAAGCGCGCATTTTCATGACGCGCAACAGGCCGGACATACCGATGGCGGACAGCAACAAACGCGTTTTTATGACCAATATCAATCCGAACACGTTCACGACGCGCCCGGAGATCGAAGGCACGTTCGGCGTCGTGACATCGACGCATTGGATCGCCACCGCCGTTGGCATGGCGACGCTGGAGAAAGGCGGCAACGCCTTTGACGCCGCGGTGGCGACGGCCTTTACGCTGCAAGTCATCGAACCGCATTTGAACGGCCCCGGCGGCGATGTCCCGGTCATCGTCCACGACGTGCGGCGCAGCAAGACCGAAGTGATCTGTGGCCAGGGCGTGGCGCCGGCCGGAGCCACCATCGCGCATTACCGCAGCGAAGGTCTCGACCTCGTCCCGGGGACCGGGCTTCTCGCCGCCGTGGTGCCGGGCACGTTCGAGACTTGGATGATGCTGTTGCGCGATTTCGGCAGCATGCGGCTTGCCGACGTTCTGGCGCCCGCGATCAGCTACGCGGAGAACGGCCATCCGCTGCTCGAACGCGCCAACGCGACAATCGCAACCGTGGCGTCGCTGTTTCGCGAACATTGGCCGACCTCCGCCGCGGTCTATTTGCCGAACAACGAAGTGCCCCCTGCAGGTTCGCTGTTCGCCAATAAGGGGCTGGCGGCGACCTATCGGCGCATCGTCAAGGAAGCCGAAGGCGCCGGCGGCGACCGCGTCGCGCAAATCGAACGTGCGCGCCAATGCTGGAGCCGCGGTTTTGTGGCCGAAGCGATCGACCGTTTCTGCCGCACGCAAGCCGTGATGGACACGAGCGGCCAGCACCACCGCGGCGTATTGACCGCCGACGACATGGCGCGCTGGACCCCGCATATCGAAGCGCCGCTGACCTACAATTACGGTCGCTACACGGTGTGTAAAACGGGACCGTGGGGTCAGGGCCCGGTGACGCTGCAACAATTGGCGCTGCTTAAAGGATTTGATCTCGACGGACTCGACCCGGTCGGCCCTGATTTCATTCACCTCATCGTCGAAGCCTCCAAGCTCGCTTACGCCGACCGCGAGACGTTCTACGGCGATCCCAATTTCGTGAAAGTGCCGATGGCGACGCTGTTGTCGGACGCCTACAACACGGATCGCCGCAAACTGATCGGCGAAACCGCGTCGCGGGAGTTGCGTCCGGGATCGATCGAAGGTTTCGGCGCGGTGGTGAAATTGCGCTGCGAGCCGGCGACATTGGCCGCCGGCGCAGGCGAACCGACCGTCGGCCGGATGGGTGGCATGAAGGGCGACACCGTTCATTTCGACATCGTCGATCAGGCCGGCAATATGGTGTCGGCCACGCCGTCGGGCGGCTGGCTGCACTCCTCGCCGGTCATTCCCGAACTCGGCTTCTGTCTCGGCACGCGCGCGCAGATGTTCTGGCTCGAAGAGGGCCACCCGGCGGCGCTGGCGCCCGGCAAGCGGCCGCGCACCACGCTGTCGCCGACGCTCGCGCTCCGCGACGGCGAACCGTACCTCGCCTGGGGATCGCCCGGCGGCGACGGCCAGGATCAATGGATCACGCAGATGTTCTTGCGCCATGTCCATTGCGGCATGAATTTGCAGGAAGCGATCGACGCGCCGGCTTGGCATTCGGAACATTTTCCAAGCTCGTTCTGGCCGCGCACCGCGCGTCCCGGCGTCATGGTCCTCGAAGGGCGCGTGCCGAAAAAGACCGTCGCCGAACTCGAACGCCGCGGTCACACCGTGGAAGTCGGGCCGGACTGGTCGGAAGGCCGCCTCACCGCGGCCTCGCGCATCGGCGGCCGCCGCCGCGCGGCGGCCAATGCACGCGGCATGCAAGGTTACGCCGCGGGCCGTTAAGTCATTTGATTTCCCGGATCGCCGTAGCTTCGCGTTTGTTGCCGTCCCGGATTTGCCGCGGTCCGTGGCAGGCTTTTTCCGGATCGTGCCCTAAGGAATAATCGGCAGCAGCAGATGTGAATCCCAGTCCCCGCCGGCATAGACGGTATTGGTGCCGGTATTGTAGTCGGCGTGATAATGCATGTAGTGCGCACTGCCGACGCCGTCGCGTGGCTGGACGTCGAGCCGGATGCGGTGGCCCTTCTCGAACACCATTGAGGTCGGCCAGATTTCCACTTCGACGCGCACGATTTCGCCCGGCGTCAGATAAAGCCCGTGGCGGTGATAGGGGCGATGTGGAAGGGACAATTCGGGATCAAGCTCGCGGTGCGAGACACGCAGCCAGCCCCTCGCCACCGGCACTGGCAGTCCCTGCTGGCCGGTTTCCATGATTTCCTGGCCGTCAGGGCCGAAATTGCGCAGCGTGAGGAACAGATCCATGTCCTCGCTCGAACTCGAAACCCAAAGCACCGCCGCGAGCGGTCCGGTGATTTCAGTGTCCGCCGCAAGCGGCGGCGTCTCGAGCGCTATTCCCATTCCCGGCTTGATGCCGCCGCCCATCACCTGCGACGCGGCCGCCGAAGTCGAGCCCATCGAGCCGAGGCTCGATGCGGCGTAGCTCCGCGAGGCGGCCTTGGACGGCTTTTTCTCGTCAAGCGTGCCGGCGATGGCGGCGCCCTCCGCGACGGGCTGCGACAAATCGAGATAAAATTTGGTCCAGCGCGTGCGCTTGAGCGGCCATTCATGCTCATTTCGCCACTCGAACGCGTCGCCGCCCTTGCGAATGGCGAGCTTCACCGGCGGCTCGTCCATCACGCCATTGTCGATGCCTTTGAGCCAAAAATCGAAAAAATGGATCTGATCGCGCCGTCCGTCCTCGGTATAGAACGGGTGAACGTGCGAGCCGAGATGGATGCGCAGTTTTTTATGCGGCGTCGCCGCGAGCATGAAAGCTTCGGTGTTGCCGCGCAAATGCAGGCCCATGCCCGACCAATTGCCGACGCTGAACATCGGTATGGTGATCTTGTCCCATTGCGCCTGGGAGCCGCGAAACGCTCCGCTGTCCAAATTGTTGCGCAGCCAGAAATGCAAGGTGTTGATCTGCCAGCCGTCGACCACCTGCTGTGACGCGCGCCCCAGTAGGTGATGCAGCATGTGCGCGGTATACCAATTGGTCATGAACAGGCTGAGTATGCCGCCGTGATAGAGCGCGTCGCGGTAAAGATCGGCAAATCCTTCCCACGGAATGATCGCCTTCAGCGATGGCGGCTTCAGATTGGCCACGAACCATTGATTGATGGCGAAATAGGAGATGCCGAGCAGCCCGATATTGCCGTTGCACCACGGCTGCGCCGCCGCCCATTCGATCGCGTCGTAGAAGTCCACGGCTTCCGCGAGCGACCATGGCTCGCATTGGCCGGGCGATTTGCCGGTGCCGCGACCGTCGACGCGAACGGCGGCATAGCCGCGCGGCACCCACCATTGCGGATTGACGGTCTCCCAATTCATCCAGTCGTTGGGCGCCTCGCCGAGCGTCGGCGGTACCACCCAGATCTTGTCTTTCTGATACGGCCCGAGATTGAGAATGGCGGGAAATTTGCCGTCATCGCGCGGCCGGAACACGTCGGCTTTCAGCTGCGCACCGTCGCGCATCGGCACGTCGACATCCTTTTCGACCAGGACGGCAAAGTGAGGGGGCTTTGTTCGCTCGTCACGCGCTGGCGATCACTCCGTTTCGATCTTCACTTCGCTCGTAATTCTGCGCCATGTATCCATCTGCTGAACGAGCCAGACTTTGGCGTCGGCAAGCGAGGCGTTGGGAACGACATTGAACGTCTGTTTCTCGAATACCGAACGTGCTTCCGGCGTCTGCATCGCGGCGATAGCGGCGTCGAAAATCGTTTGCAAGACCTCTTTTGGCGTGCCGGCCGAGCCAAACAAAGCCTGCCAGGCGATGGTGCCGACACCGGTAAAGCCGACCTCCTGCATGGTCGGCAGATCGGGATAGCCGGCAAGCCGCGCATGATTGACGAGCGCCAGCGCACGGAAGCTTCCCGCCTTCACTTGCGGCGCGGCGCTAGCGACATTGAGGAACGCGATCTGAGTCGAGCCGGTCAGCATGTCGTTGATCACGCCGGAAGCGCCCGCCTTGTTGGGAACGGCGATCATGTCGAGATCGCCGGCGCGCTTGGCGAAGTAGGCCATATCGTAATGCGGATAGCTGCCGGGACCGACCGTGCCGTAGCGCACTCGGCCGGGGCTCTTCTTGGCGTAATCGATGAGTTCGGACACGCTTTTGACGTCGAAGTCCTTGGTCGTGGCGAGAAGGAAGGCGGGTATATCGACGACGTCGGTGATCGGCACTACATCCTTGGCATAGTCGATTCTGAATTTTTGCGGATAGATGATCGGCGTTATCGCGTTAGTAGAGACATTGCCGATCATCAGCGTGTAGCCGTCCGCAGGCGAACGCACCACGTCCTCAATCGCGATGATGCCGAAGGCGCCCGGCTTGTTCTCGACGTAAAAGGATTGGCCCAGCCGCTTGCTCATTTGATCGGCGAGAATGCGTGCGACGATGTCGGTCGCGCCGCCCGGCGCATAGGGCACGATGATCCTGACCGGCTTCGACGGGTAGACGCCGGACGTTTGCGCAAGGCCGTGCGCGGCGGTCAGACACAGCATTGCCGTGAGCAAAATTCCGAACCGTTTCATGAGACCCTCCGCCAGCGCGCTTACGTTATGCGGCATATCGCGGAACTTGGCTATGCGATCCTATTGTCCGGGATCGAATTTAGGTCGCCGATCGTTGACGCCAACGCCGCGGCAATCCGCTGGCAAGCTCAAGGCCATGGCGGTTCCACCATATGTTGTAACTCAACCAATAGATCAGCGCGAAAATGCCCAGCGCCCATCGCATGGCCGTTTCAGACGCGCGCATCTTGCGCCCGGCCGCGGCAAGCGCGGCGATCAGCAAGGCGCAGACGCAGACCGTAAGGACGTGAAGTCCGCTGTAGGGAACAAACGTGTTCCAGCCCTTGTCCGCGAATGTGTTCACTGGAAGCTTGGTCGAAACGGCATGAACGATATCGAACGAGGATCGCAAAAGAAGACTTGGATTAGTTCTTAAACTAACGCTTGGCGGCAATCCCCTGCAGACCGAAGGAAGCGTCCTTGACGGTGAAGAAGACCACGTCGCTGTCGCCGGCCGCCTTGCCGGAATGCACGACATCGGCCGGCACGTAAACCACCGAACCCGGCTTTGCCTCGACCGGCTTGCCGCCGATCTCGGCGTGAAAGACGCCCTGCAGAATGTAGATCCACTGCTCGTTGGGATGCGAATGCGGCTCGGCCCCCGTTCCCGCTGGCATGCGCATCAATCCGACGATCATACGGTCGCCCTCGACACAGGACCCGTTCGCCGTCGAATAGTCGGGACCGCCCAGGATGTGATTGACGCTGGCGAGATCGAAGACGTATTCGCCGGGCCCGGCGCGTTTGGCTCCGGGGGTGCGGGGCGCGCGTCCGGCCGATTCATCAGCCATTGGATAACTCCCTTGCCGCGGGCCGCATCGTAGTCGAGGGTCTTTACGGACACCAGACGAGCCGCGATAGTGATCCCTCTTCACGCTTCCGACACTATTTTGACGGCAAGGTCGTAAGCGACGGGGGGAGTTTCAATGACCCGCTCAGCCGGCGCGGCGCGAATTTGCGGCCTTGCGATGGGCCTCGGCGCGCTGTTTGGTTGCACCGACAACGCTCCGCCGCAGGGCCAGCCGAGCTTTTATCAGGACCTTGCCGGGCCGGCGGGCATTCTCGACGCCGAAGCCGCGCAGTCGATGATTTCCGGCTATCGCCGCAACAACGGCCTTAGCGCCGTTACGCTCGATCCCGAACTGATGCGGCTTGCCAGTGAACAGGCGAGCGCCATGGCGGCGAGCGGCAAGCTCGATCACGAAGTCGCTCATCCCTTCCAGGAGCGCATCCGCAAGTCGCATTTCGACGCCAGCGTCGCCGTGGAGAATGTCGGCGCCGGCTATCATACGCTGGCCGAGGCATTCTCGGGCTGGCGCGATTCGCCGCCGCACCGCGCCAACATGCTCAACGCAAGCGTGACGCGCATGGGCATCGCCGCGGTCTATACGCCGAAATCGAAATATAAAGTGTTCTGGTCTTTGATTCTCGCCGCGCCCGACGAACGCAAGAGCTGATCGCGTTTGTATCGGTACTTCCCGCCGGCGCTCTACATAATATCTTTGCAGCATGATCTTCCCGAGAACCCCGTTTCCGGTTTTCCGGATCATGCTCTAGACTTGGCCGAAGACTTCGGGGGAGGAGCGTTTGTCCGCCATTGAGCTGACCTATACCGGCCGGGAGCGCGGCTTCGTGACCTGGTCGGCGATCCTCGGCTACGCCTTCGATTTCTACAATCTGATCATCATGGCGTTTCTGCTGACGCAGATTCAGAAATCGCTCGGCATGACGCTGCCGCAGACCGGGCTGATCGTCTCGATGACGCTCACGGGCTCCGTGATCGGCGGTGTCGCTATCGGCTGGCTCGGCGATGCGATCGGGCGCAAGAACGCGCTCTTGGCGAGTCTGGCTCTGCTGGCCGCCGGGTCGATTCTTTCGGCCTTCGCCTGGGACTTTTATTCGTTGCTGGCATTTCGCTTCATCACCGGCGTAGGCGTCGGCGGCGAATGGGGCGCCGGAATGGTGCTGCTCAACGAGGTTTGGCGGAGCGAACGGCGCGGCTTCGGCTCTTGCGTGGTGCAAGCAATGTCCGCGGCCGGCACCGCGGTCGCCGTACTTGTCGCAACCTTCGCGCTGACCAATCTCGGTGAGAACGAGTCTTGGCGAGCGGCGTTGCTGTTCGGGGGATTGCCGATACTCCTCATGATATTCATCCGCGCCAAAATGCCCGAATCTCGCCTATGGAGCGAATACGAACGGCTGCGCAAGAGCGGCGCACTGCCGCCGGAGAAGGCAAGAGAACAAGCCTCGATCGTTGAAATTCTGCGCGGCGCGTCGCTCAGATATTTCGTCGTCGGCGCATTGATGTGCGGCGCCTATATCATTTCCTATCAGGCCATTTCGATTTTCATGCCGACATTGATGATCCGAGATCTGCACGCCAATCCCGGCGCGGTGCGCACCGCAACGCTGATCTGGTCGGCGTTTTCGGCCGCCGGCCTCCTACTCGCCGGACTGGCCAGCGACCGGATCGGCCGCAAGCTTGCCGTCGTCGCCTCCACTTGCATCTGCATCGTGGGATTCTCCGCCATTTATCTCTACGGTCGGGTCGACTATCCGGGGGCGGTGCTGAGCTGGCCGCTGTTCTGGTGCTACGCGCTGTGGGGCTTGGGACAGGGCTCGATCGGCGTTTTCGGCCCTTGGTATTCGGAACTATTTCCGGTCGAATTGCGCTCGACCGGAGCGTCCGTCACCTTCACCACGGGGCGTCTCATCGGCAGCGCCATGCCTTATCTCGTGCCGGTGATTGCGGCCGCGCTGCACGATCTGTTCGACGCCATGATGTTCGGGGTCGTCGGCGCCGCGCTTAGCCTGTTGTTCGCGCTGTTCTTGCCCGAAACCGCGGGCCGCAAATTCGCGGTGATCGAAGGTAAGGAGCACGGCTAAGAGACGCACGGCAAACAAGGTAGAGATAGTGCCGCCACCATGACTGCCGAAATTGAAACCCTGAACACACGCGGCATTTCCGTGCGCACGCGGTGCGCCGGCTCCGGCCCACCGGTCCTTTTCCTCCACGGTGCCGGCGGCTGGCCCGCTTGGCTGCCGTTCTTCGAGCGCCTGTCGCAACGCTTCGCCCTCACGGTCCCCGAACATCCGGGCTTCGGCGCCTCCGACGACCCGCCCTGTATCCGCGACGTGCCGGATTTGGCGATGTACTATCTCGACCTGCTGGATGGCGCCTATTCATCGCCCGTCCATGTCATCGGCCATTCCCTCGGCGGCTGGACGGCGGCAGAGATGGCAATCCGCAATACGCACCGCATTGCGAGCCTAACGCTTATCGCGCCAGCCGGCATTCGCATCAAAGGCGTTCCGCCCGGCGACAATTTCATCTGGTCGCCCGAGGAAGCCATCCGCAACCGCTACTATGATCAGAGTTTTGCGGATGCGCTCCTCCAGGCGCCGCCGCCTGACGATGCGCAACTCGATATCGACCTTCAGAACAGGGTGGCGGCGGTCAAATTCGGCTGGGAGCCACGCTGGTTCGACCCGGCCTTGGAGAAGTGGCTGCATCGCATCGCGGTGCCTACGCATGTGGTATGGGGCGCCGAGGACAAGATCCTGCCGAGCGCCTATGCGGCGCTGTGGGGCGAACGCGTCGCCGGCGCGCAAATCTCGATGGTCGCGGTTTGCGGCCATAGTCCCCACATCGAGCAATGCGACCTCGTGACCGGCAAAATTCTGAGCTTCCTCGATCGGGTCCGCGCATGAAGTTTACTTGCTTTCATTTGATGCCGTACCGGCCGCTCGATCTGAAAGCCGCGAGCGACTACCGCTCGGCATGGGTGGTCTTACCCAACAGTTTCTACGATCCGAAAAAGGGCGCGGCGGAATACGATTCCTATCTCGACCAGCTCGCTTATGCCGAGAAACTCGGCTTCGACGTCATCGGCGTCAACGAGCATCATCAAACCGCTTACGGGATGATGCCGGCGCCGAACCTGATCGCGAGCGCGCTGATCCAGCGCACCAAGACCATCAAGATCGCCATTCTCGGCCGCGCGCTGCCGATCGTCGGCAATCCCATCAATATCGCCGAAGAGTTCGCGATGCTCGACGTATTGTCGAAAGGCCGCATCATTGTCGGTTTCGTGCGCGGCATCGGCGCCGAATATCATTCGACCGGCGTCAATCCGGCATTCTCCCACGAACGTTTTCATGAAGCGCATGATCTCATCGTCAAGGCGTGGACGGCAACCGGCCCGTTCGAATTCGAGGGCAATCACTTCCGCAATCGCTACGTCAATTTGTGGCCGCGCCCTTACCAGACGCCGCATCCGCCCATCTGGATTCCCTCCATGGGTTCGCGCGAGACGATCGAATGGGCTTCGGCGCCGGAGCGAAAATATCCATTTCTGGTCACGTTCAGTTCCGAAGCCGCCGTCGTGCGCTATCTGAATATGTACCGGGAGACGGCGCAGGCTCACGGCTATACCGCCTCCGGCAGCCAGCTCGGCTGGGCGGTGCCGCTCTATGTCGCCGACACCGACGAGCGCGCCCGCGAGGAAGCGAAGGCCGGCATCGAAACGCTGTTCAATAATTTTCTGCCGATGCCGTGGGAAATGCTGCTGCCACCTGGCTACACGTCCATTTCTTCGCTGAAGGCAACCATGAAAATCCGCACCTCGCTCGGCTCTCGCGCGCGCAACCAGACGATCGACGAGCTGATGGCCAACGGGACCGCCGTCATCGGCAGCCCGAAGACGGTGCTGGAAAAGATCGAGCGCATACGCGATCAAACCGGCGTGGAGAATCTGATCACGATGTTGCAGTTCGGCGTCATGCCGGACGCGCTTGCCGTCCGCAATATGGAGCTGTTCGCGAGCGAGGTGATGCCAAAGCTGCGGTGAACGAGGCATGATCCGAAAAAGTCAAAACCGGTTTTCAGAAAAGATCATGCCCCATTAAGAACCTGGAGCCGCGATTGATTCGATTTGAAGTGATTTCACTCTAG
>Ga0187778_10000495_pt1 | contig 28102 bp, 29 predicted proteins | sample 1015_Q2_SP5_20_M_FD_132418 | JGI IMG/M metagenome (GOLD analysis project Ga0187778, IMG submission 132418) | Tropical peat soil microbial communities from peatlands in Department of Meta, Colombia - 1015_Q2_SP5_20_MG | ecosystem: Environmental > Terrestrial > Soil > Wetlands > Peat | place... | reverse complement strand
GGAACGAGACGAGGGGCATCAGCGGGGTCCTTTCCATATCGCGCCCCGACGGGGCGCCGGTGAGATCGCGCCCCGACGGGGCGCCGGTGAGATCGCGCCCCGACGGGGCGCCGGTCGGGTCGGTCGCGGCCAGCGCGGCGTCGAGCCGGGCCAGCCCGTCGGCAGACGGGACCGCCACACGTGCCACGCCCGCCAGCCCGAAGCTCGTGCAGTCCCGCACCACGACGCCTTCCGGCGCCAGTCGTGTCCGCAGACCTGGTGCGTCGACGAGGACCCAGGTGGCGTCCGACGGCCGTGGGGAGAGCCCGTGGCGCACGAGCACGTCGACGAGCTCGGTGCGCAGCGCCCGGATCTCGTTCGCCCAGGCCCCGAGGTCGACCGTGTCGAGCAGGTCCCCGAGGGCCGACGCGGCCGGCCCGTTCACTGCCCACTGCGGCTGAGCCGCGCGCACGCGCGCCAAGAGTCCGGGATCGGCCAGGACGTATCCCAGCCGAAGGCCGGGACAGGCCAGCAGCTTCGTGAGCGAGCCGACGACCACCGCCTCCTCGTCGCCCCGGGTCCAGCGACCGGTGGCCAGAGGGAAGAACGCTTCGTCCCACACGCCGGCTTCCTCGTCGGGTGGGGCCAGCAACCCTGACGGGTTGTGGGGGTTGGACCGCCACCGCGGACCGGTGCCACGGGGATGAAGCGCGAACTCCGGTTCGTCGACTCGACCGCCGAGCACTGCCGCCACCAACGAGATGGCCTCCGACCCCCCGTTGGTCAGCAGCACCCGCTCGGCGTCCACACCGATGGCCTCGGCCAACCGGCGGGTGGCCGCGGCGGGGTCCGGGTAGGCCCGCACGGCGCGCCAATGGCGCGACAGCACCGGCACGGGGTCGGGGGCGACCGGGTTGAGCGACTGCGACAGGTCCAGCACGTGTTCGGGGTCGATGCCCAGCGCGGCGGCGATCGCGGCACCGTCACCCCCGTGCGGGCCGGGCGGCGGCAGGACGCTCATGGCCGGACCCCTGTTTGCCCCGCCGTGAGGACGCCGCGGCGGGCTCGGCGCCAGGCGTACCGTCCCGCGGCCACGGTGGCCAGCCCCGCCGCCAGTGCCAGCTCCACGTCCCGGGCGAGGACCACGGCGCGCCCGATGTCGGCCGGCTCGGGGGGTCGGCCCTCGCCGAGGTGCGGGCGCAGCTCGGGCACACCCCGGTACGAGCCCGGGCCGCCGAGGCGCAGGCCCAGCGCGGCGGCGAACGCCGCCTCCACCACGCCGGCGTTGGGCGACGGATGCTCCAGGGCCTGCGTGCGGACGGCCCGGAGCACCGCGTGCCGGGCCCGGGGCCGTACGAGCACGACCAGTGCGGCAGCGACGCGCGCCGGCACCCACGCGGCCGCGTCGTCGAGTCGCGCGCTCGCCCAGCCGAATCGCTCGTAGCGAGCGGAGCGGTGCCCGACCATGGCGTCCATCGTGTTCAGCGCACGGTGAGCCAGCACGCCCGGCGCGCCGGCGACCGCGGCCCACACCGCGGGTGCCACCACCGCGTCGACCGTGTTCTCGGCGACGGACTCGATGACCGCCCGCGCCGTCTCTTTGGCGTCGAGATCGTCGACGTCGCGTCCGACCAGCGACGGCAGCAGCCGGTGTGCGCGGTCGAGATCGTCGGCGTCGAGCGCGCGGGCGATCTCCGTTGCACGGTCACGAAGAGCGCGTCCGGCGACGGCCAGCGCCGTCGCACCCACCGTGGACCGCACGGCAGCACCTGCCGCGACCCCGATGACGATGCCGCACGCGGCATACCCCACGCCCGCACGCCGACTGTCGCGATAGACGACGCGCTCCACGACCCCCATGCACCGGCCGAACCAGGCCACGGGGTGCAGCGCGTCGGGCGGCTCGGCCGCCAGCCCGTCGGCCAGCAGACCGAGGGCGGCCTGCCCCGCGTCGGATGGTCTCACCACTTCGCCGCCAGCGCCAAGAGGCCCGCGGTCTCGGCCACGACACCGGCCGCCCCCAGCACGTCCCCGGTGAACCCGCCGATGCGGCGCCACGCGAACGCCACCACGCCGGCGAAGGCCACCGCGGCGATCGCGGCGGCCGCCGCCGTGCGCCACTGCCCCGAGGCGAGCGTCAGGCCGGCGACCAGGACGACGCCCACGACCGCGACGACGCCGTCGCGCAGGGGATCAGCGGCGCCGGGCTCGCCGACGAAGGCGGAGGCGAGGCCGGCAGGACGGACGTACGGGACGACCTCGGCGGTCACCGCCATGGCGGTGCGCGACAGGCACCACAGCGCGGCGACGGCCAGCGGCACCGCACGCATCGACGCAAAGGCGCCGAAGCGGACCACGAGCACGCACCCCACCGCACAGACGCCGAAGGCGCCGACCGCGACGTCGGCCATCGCCTCCAGCCGCCGATCGCGCGCCAGGGGGGGCAGCAGGCCATCCGCGGCGTCGGCGAGCCCGTCGAGATGGAGGAAGCCGGTGAGCGCGCCGTCCGCCACCACGGCCACGGCCCCGGCCACCAGCGGCGGCCAGAGGCGTCCCGCGACCCACCAGGCGCCGCCCACCCCCAGGCCGACCGCCGCGCCGACGACGGGGAACCAGCCCAGCGTCGTGCGAGACGGCACGGCTGACGGACCGAACGGCGTGAGGAACGACAGCGCTCGCCGCATCAGCGCGGGCCGTCCTCCAGGCGCAGCACCCGGCCGGCCACCGCGAGCAGGACGTCGTCGGCGACGGCCGCCACCGCCTGGTTCAGCGACCCGAGTGCGTCGCGAAACGCCCGTCCCGCTTCGGTCGCCGGGTGCACGCCCATGCCGACCTCCTCGCTCACGAGCACCGTGTCCCCACGGCGCCCGACCAGGGCGGCGCACAGGTCGGCGGCGTCGACCGCCATCGCGGGGGCCGCCGCGACCCACGGCCCCAGCGAGTCCACGACGACCGTCCCGGTCGTGGTGCGGAGTGCGCCGGCAAGCCCCGGACCGGGCTCGACCGTGGTCCAGTCGGCGGGCCGGCGTCGGCGGTGCACGTCGATGCGAGCCCCGAGGTCCGCGTCGTCGCCTGTGACCAGGGTCGCCATGTACGTGACCGGCCCGCCAAGGCCGGCGGCCAGCCGTTCCGCGACGACGGACTTCCCCGAGCGCGCGCCCCCGAGCACCAACGTGATCATGCCCGCCCTGCCTCGGCCCGGCATCCGGCGAGCACGGCGCGGTGCACGGCCCGAGCCAGGCGCGCCCCCCACGTCGAGCGCGGCCCGCCGAAGGCCGCCGAGGGCCCGTCGAGCGCGGTGACGAGGCAGACGGCATCCGACGCCGTGCCCGTCGCCCCGATGCCCGCGTCCCACAGCGCCTGGGCCTTCGCCTCCGCGACGGTGGCGACCGCGTTCACGATGGCCGCGTCGGCGAGGCGCGCGGGGATCGACGCGACGATGTTGATGGTCCCCGCCGGCGCCTCCACCCCGGTCGCGCCCGCTGCCGCGTCGGCGTCCTCCGGATCGCCGTCGGCCGCCCAGGTCGGATGGGTGATGCCGACGGTGGCGTCGACGCGCACGCCGCCGTCGGCCGTCCGCTGCAGGGCACGCACGTCGGCCGCGGTCAGCATCCCGACTCCCTCGCCCATCAACCCCGCACGACCCGCGATGTCGGCGAGGTGGGCCGCCGGGTCGAGGCGGCCGTAGTCGAGCGGCACCTGGGCGTTGACGATCCAGTGCCGCACGCCCACGCCCCCGCCCAGGGGCGCGCTCGAGGCCACCAGCCGCGGCGAGGCCAGGCGCCACACGAGCACGGAACCGTCGTCCCCGTCGCCCCACAACGAGGGGACACCCTCGGTCCGCGGGCGAGGTCCCGGCGCGGTCAATACTCGATTCCCTTCTTGGCGGTGATGCCCTTGTCGAACGCGTGCTTCACCTTGCGCATCTCGGTCACCGTGTCGGCGATCTCGACGATCTCCGGTGCGGCGTCCCGCCCGGTGATGACGACGTTGGTCGACGGCGCTCGATCCCGCACCGCCTCGACCACGTCGGCGACGTCCACCCAGCCGAACGACACTGCGTAGGTCAGCTCGTCCAGGATGAGCAGGTCGTAGTCCCCGGAGGCGAGCTTCTCCTTGGCGACGGACCAGGCGTGGCGCCCCTTGGCGGCAGTCTCGTCGAGGTCGGTGGACTCCCAGGTGAAGCCGTCGCCCAGGGTGAGCCATTCGATGCCGAGGTGCGCGCCCAGCTTTCGTTCCCCCACCTTCCAGTCGTCGCTCTTCATGAACTGGATGACGCACACGCGCCAGCCACGCGCCCAGGCACGGCCCATGACGCCGAAAGCGGACGAGGACTTCCCCTTGCCGTCCCCGGTGTTGACGATCACGACCGATGCCGCGCGGGCCATCTCACACGCCTCGCTGCGCCCGGCGCGACTGCAGGACGAACAGGAAGAACGGGGCCCCGATGAAGGCGGTCACGATCCCGATGGGGATCTCGGTGGGCGCCTGCACGGTACGGGCCGCGATGTCGGCGAGCACCAGGAAGGCGGCGCCCCCGATCAGCGACACGGGCAGCACCACGCGGTAGCTCGACCCCGCGGTCAGCCGCACGATGTGGGGCACGATGATGCCGACGAACCCGATGAGGCCCGTGAAGGCCACGGCAGCCGCCGTGCCGATCGTGGCGCCGATGACCACCAGCAGCCGCACCCGCGGCGCGTGGATGCCGAGGGTTGTGGCCTCGTCCTCGCCCACGCGCAGAACGTCGAGGTGCCGGCGGTGCGCCAGCAGGATGGTGGCGCTCACCGCCGCGTAGGGGATCACCACGGCGACGTCCGACCAGGTGGCGGTGGTGAGGCGCCCGAGGATCCAGGTGTAGACCTCCTGGAGGTCCTGGGTGTGCTGCTGTTGGACGTAGGTCTGCACCGCGGTGAGGAAGGCGGCCACGGCGACGCCCGCCAGCACGATCCCCACGGTGGCCCGCCCGCGGGACGTGCGGGCGCCGAGCGTGTAGGTGATCACCACCGCGCCTGCTGCGCCGACGAAGGCGGCGAGCGGCACCAGCTGGTGCATCCCCGGGCCGGCGACGATCACCACGGTGGCGCCCAGGCCCGCGCCGGCGGCCACCCCCAGGAGGTAGGGGTCGGCCAGCGGGTTCCGGAACACGCCCTGGTACGCGGCACCACCGCCGGCCAGCATGGCCCCCACGAGCGCGCCGAGGACGACCCGTGGCATGCGCACCTGCCAGACGATGTCGGACTGGACCTGCGTGACGCCCGTATGCAGGTGCAGGAACGGGACGTGCGCGAGCAGGGCACGGGCGACCACGCCGAGCGACAGGTCGGCGGGGCCGGTCGACACCCCGGCGATCAGCGCGCCGGCGAGGACGGCGAGGGCGATGACCACCGGGCGCCGCGTCCGGCGCGACGCCAGCACGGGACGGGCGACCCCCCGCTCCCCATGTCGACGGGACCGGACCTCGGGGGTGGCCGTCTCGACCCGTGGGGTGGTCGTGCTCACCGCGTCGGTGCTCCTCCGTGTCGTGCGTCGGAGGACGGCCACCGTCCGATGCGACACCCGGCGGGTGCCCAACGAACCGCCCTTCCTCCGAGGACTGGTCTCGTCGGTGCAGCACAGGCGCCCGGGCTCGTTCCCCGAAGGGACATCACCGTTGCGGGACAGCACCGGGTTCACACCGGATTTCGCTGTGACCTGCACCACCCCGGCGGGTACCGGGGCCCGCTCAGCGTAGCCCCGCCGGCCGAGACCCGCACCGTGCGCAGGGACGGCCGGTCGAGGGTGCTTGAATTCACCGGTGGACCGGACGCTGACGAACCCGGCGTTCGCTCCGAGCCGACGGGCGCTGGTGGCCGAGATCTGGCTGGTGATGGCGCTGTCGCTCGGCGCCTCCGCCCTCTTCGCCGTCCTCGACCTGCTGCGCTCGCTCACCAGCGGACAAGCGCTCCGTTCGCAGACGGCGGTGATCAACGGCTCCGCCGCGCCCAACCAGTGGCTCAACCTCGCCTACCAGCTGGCGGGGATCGCGGTGGCGCTGGTCCCCGTCGCCCTGGTGGGATACCTCCTGTACCGGTCGGGCGAGTCGCTGCGGAGCATCGGGCTCGACACGACGGGGCCCGGCCGGGAGATCGCCTGGGGCGCGGGCTTGGCCGCCGTGGTGGGGGGCATCGGCCTGGCCCTGTACCTGGCCGCCTTCCACGCCGGCCTCAGCGTCCGCGTCGTCCCCACCACCATTCCGGCCGTCTGGTGGCGGATCCCCGTGCTCGTCCTCCTGGCCTTCGAGAACGCGCTGGTCGAGGAGGTCGTCGTCTGCGGCTACCTGCTGCACCGTCTCGACCAGCTCGAATGGCCCGAGAACCGCTCATTGGGCGCCAGTGCGACCCTGCGCGGCGCGTACCACCTCTACCAGGGCTTCGGCGGCTTCGTCGGCAACTTCGCCATGGGCCTGCTCTTCGGCCGTCTCTACCAGCGTCAGCGCCGGCTGCCGCGGCTGGTGATCGCCCACACGCTCATCGACACGGGCGCGTTCGTCGGGTACGTGCTCCTCCACGGCCACGTCTCCTGGCTTCCCTGAGGGGCGCCGGGCGGCGACCCCCTCGGGCCTGCCCCGGCCGGGGCGGCGAGCGCCCGTGCCGTGCGCACCCGGACGCGGGCGGGGCTCGGCGCGAACGGGGCTCGGGCCACGGCGACCAGCGCCACGACGCCGAGGGTCATCGGCACCCACCACACCCATTCGCCGCGCCAGGTGGCCTGTGAGACGAAGGTGAGCACGCCGCCGATGACCGACGCGGCGAGCAGGCGCCACCACCGCGGCGCCGCGGCCACCAGGGCCAGGGCGATCGGCGGCCACAGGTAATAGGCGACCATCACCGACTCGAAGCCCACGCGCAGGGCCAGTGCCACGGTCACCCACCACACCAGGCCGCCGAGCTCCGCCCCCGTCCACACCCCCGGCGGCCGGGCCCGGCGCGCCAGGACCAGCCCGCAGAGGCAGGCGAGGACGATGGCGACCAGGCGACCGGGGCCAGCGGCCACGACCCCGTCGCCGAGGTGCGGGGCGAAGTGGATCCATGGGGTGGGATGGTCGACGAGCGGGTAGTTGGGCTGGTCCGTGACGGCGTGCAGCGTGGACTGGGCGTTGGCCACAAGGGCCACCACGAGCACGGCGGCGAGCGGCACCAGGGCGCGCAGGAGGTACCCGACGATCCGCCACGTCGCCACCGCGGCGAGGAGGACGGGGATGGCCAGGACGATGAGCGGCTGCACCGCCATGCCCGCGCCGACGAGCCACGCCGATCGCTCCGTCCGGCCGTCGGCCAGGGCCACCAGCGCGTACATGAGCAACGCCACCGACACCGCGTCCTCCGGGTGGCCCCAGCGGACCGACACGTTCCAGAGCGCCACGGCCTCGGCCACGGTGAGCACGGCGCGCCGGCCGGCCGTGACCCCCATCCGCTCGGCCAGGGCGTCGGCTGCGAACAGGACCAGGCAGGACACGGCGATCTCGTAGGGCCCCGCGGCCCACCAGGCGGAAGGGGTGGGGCTCTGGGTGACCGGCGGTCCCGGGGTCAACCCGAGCCCCATGACCAGGCCCGCGGCTGGCAGCAGGAGCACGGCGGTCCCCGGCGGCGCGACCAGGGCGGTGGGGGGCGTATAGAGGCGGGCCAGGTCCCCGTGCAGGAGGCGCTCCGCGGCCACCAGCGTCGCCCACAGGTCGTTGGGCAGCCCCCAGGCGGCATGCCCGATGAGGTGGGCGCCGCCGGTGGTCGTCACCATCCCCACCACCACCAGGGCGATCGAGATGACGGCGACGACCAGACGGCGCACGATCCACGGTCGTTCCCGCACGCTGCGAGCGTAGGTCCGGGCGCGCGCCGTTCAGGCGCGCGCGAACTCCCACCACTGCAGCTCGCAGAGCATCGGGAGCAGGTACCCGACGTAGACCGAGTGGATCTTCACCGGCCCCTGGTCGTCGACCCGGAGATCGAGCAGCTCGACCCGGTCGTCGTGCTCGCGATACGCCACGGCCCGGTCGCGCACACCCACGAGCTCGTCGAGCGAGCCCACCGCGAACCCGAAATGGTCCATGCGCGGACAGCGCATCGGCTCGTCCTCCGCGATGAGGAAGATGAATTGGTCCCAGTGCACGCAGCTCAGGATGAGCCGCTTGCGGTCCACCGTCATCGTGGGCATCTCGTCGAAACCGAAGACGTCGTGCCAGAAGCGGACGATGTCGCGACGATGCTCCTCGTCGAGGAGGGAGGCGGGGACGCTCATCGCGACGTGGTTGAAGCGCGGGTTCCCCGACGGATAGAAGGGGTGCGTCGTCATCGCCGGGCCGCCAGCAGGTCGGGGACCACCATCACCTTGCCGGCCACCGCCCCGGAGGCCAGCCCGGACAGGGCCTCGCCGAGGCCGTCGAGGCCGACGTCCTCGGGCTCGACGAGGACCGCCGCGTCGATGGCGCCCGAGGCGAGCAGCTCCATGGCCCGGTCGAAGCCGTCGTGGTCGTAGACGAACGAGCCGCAGACGACGAGCTCGTTGAGCAGGAGGCGGTTGGGATCGAAGCTCGGCGCCTCCATGCCCGCGCCGACGAGCACGAGGCGACCGCCCCGGCACAGCTGGTGCAGGCCCGCCTCCATCGCGGCCCGCTTGCCCGAGCATTCGAGCACCGCGTCCACGGCGCGCGCCGAGATCCGCTCGGGCTCCCACGGCGGGTACGTCTCGAGGTCGTCGGGCTCGAGCAGCTCGTGCGCACCGAGCTCGCCGGCCAACGCGCGCCGGCGGGGGTTGGGCTCCACCACGCGCACCGGGGCCACGCCGCGCGCCAGCAGGGCGGCGACGGTCAGGGCGCCGATGGGCCCGGCCCCGAACACCATGGCCGAGTCCCCCGAGACGAGCCCCGCCCGGGTGATCCCGTGGAGCGCGACGGCCAGCGGTTCCGCCAGGGCGGCGACCCGCGGGTCCATCCCCTCGGGCACGGGCACGACGGCGCGGTGGTCAAGCATCGTGTAGCGGGCGAACGCGCCCCCGGCGTGCGACAGGACGGGCCCGCCCCGGGCCTCGCACTGGGAGGGCCGGCCCTCGCGGCAGCGCCGGCAGGTGCCACAGCGCGGGGACGGCCCGCCCACCACCACGTCGCCCACCCGCCAGTCCCCGGCGTCGGGCCCGAGCGCGGCGACGGTCCCGCTGAACTCGTGGCCCCCGACCATGTCGGCCCGGCCCCAACCCTCCACCATCAGGTGCACGTCCGAACCGCAGACGCCGCAGTGCCCCACCTCGACGAGCACCTCGCCCGGCCCGGGACGGGGGACGGGGACCTCCTCGACCTCGATCCTGCCCGGGGCGCGGTAGACGGCGGCCAGCATCACCTCGGGCAGGTCGCCCATGGCACCCCTCCTCGCCGGCGGGCTCGACGAGCCCCTGGCACGTAGCTTGGCAGATTCAGCGGCCGGCGATGGCGTCGATGTCGACACCCACGAACAACGCGTCGGCTTCGGCGGTCACCACGTCGCCGGCCCGGCAGGTGGCCCGCCCAGCCCACCGGCGGCCGCCCGAGTGCACGACGCAGGCGAACCACTCGAGCTCGGTGTCGATCGGGGTCACCGCCCGGTAGCGGACGGTGAGGCTGGCCGTCAGCGCCTGGATGCCGTGGACCTGTTGCGCATGACCGAGCAGCTCGTCGAAGACCATGGCCACGACGCCCCCGTGGACGCCGTGGGGCGGCCCCTCGCGTGAGGCGCCGATGCGCAGCCGAGCGCGGACCCCGGGGGCGCCGCCGGGGCCGTCGGCGTGCTCGACCTCCATGGGCAACGCCAGCGGATGGGAGCGGCCCGACACCGGGCTGAAGTCGACGAACGCGGCGCGCGCCCCCTCGAGGCGGTCGCATTCGTAGTAGCGCAGCCGGTGCCCGCCGCTGACCCGGGCCCGTAGGCCCTCCACACCGGCGCGCAGCTCCTCGGCCCGTCCCGGCGGCACGTCGACGTCGACGATGTCGGCCGCCAGCGCCCGCAACGAGGCCGCCAGCGCCCTGGTCCCGTCTCGCCGCGCCCGTTGCTCCGGCCCGACTGCATCGGCGTCGTCCAGGGCGTCGAGGGCACGGTGCTCGTCCATGGAGGCAGGAGCGTAGGCGAGGAGCCGCCGTCGCCCCCATGGCGGGGACGGTGCCCCTACAGTACGGATGGTGCTGCTGGTCGGTGGCGATCCCGCGCTCGACCGACACGACGTCGGGGTGGGCCATCCCGAGCGCGCCGCGCGCATCGAGGCCGCGCTGGCGGGCGTGGACGACGCCGGGCTGGGCGACGCGGTCGTCCACCTGGCACCGCGCCGGGCGACCGAGGACGAGCTCATGCTGGTCCATCCCGCGCCCTACCTGGAGGCCCTCCGTGCCTTCTGCGAGGCGGGCGGCGGCTATCTCGACCCCGACACCGTGGCCGGGGAGGGCTCATGGGACACCGCGCTGCTGGCAGCAGGGGCTGCGCTTGCCGCGGTGGAGGCCCTGCAGGGCGGCGAGGGCGACGTGGCCTTCGTGGCGGCGCGCCCGCCCGGGCACCACGCGCTGGCCGACCAGTCGATGGGCTTCTGCCTCCTCAACAACGTCGCGGTCGCCGCGGCCTCGCTCACCGCCCGAGGGGAGCGGGTCATGGTCGTGGACTGGGACGTGCACCACGGCAACGGCACCCAGGCGATCTTCTGGGACGACCCGAGCGTCCTCTACGTGTCCACCCACGAGTGGCCCCTCTACCCCGGTACCGGCGCGGTCCACGAGACGGGCGGCCCGGGCGCTCCCGGTCTGACCGTGAACGTCCCCGTGCCCGCCGGCGCGACCGGCAACGTCCTGCGCCACGCGCTCGACGACGTCGTCGCGCCCGTGGCCGAGCGGTTCTCGCCGACGTGGGTGCTCGTGTCCGCGGGCTTCGACGCCCACCGCGCCGACCCCTTGGCCGACCTGGCCCTCACGGCGGGCGACTTCGCCGACCTCGCCACCCGGGTGCGCCAGTTCGCGCCGCGCCCGGGACGACTGGCCCTGTTCCTCGAGGGTGGGTACGACCTCGATGCCCTGCGCCGGTCGGTGGGCGCCACTCTGGCCGCCCTCCTCGGTGCCGACTACCGGCCCGAGCCAGCCTCGTCGGGGGGACCGGGCGCGAGCGCGGTGGAGGCGGCGCGGCGCGTGCATGCCGACGGCGTCAGCGCGGGAGGCGGGCCATGACGGGCGGGCAGCTTCGGATCGTCGTCGCCGTCGACGACTCGGAGGGGGCCGCGCGTGCGGTGCGCTTCGTGGCGCGCCTGGCGCCGAGCCTGGGCGCCGAGGTGGTGGCGGTGCACGCCCTGGGGCTGCTCGCCCACCTGGGCGGCGAGACCGCCGTGCCCGCGCAGGCGCACCGGGACGAGGTGCGGGCGCTGCTCGAGCGGTGGGCCGGGCCACTGGCCGACGCCGGCGTGCCCTACCGGTGCGAGGTGGTCGACGGCAACCCGGTGCAGGCACTGCTGTCGGCGGCGGCGGACGAGGGGGCGGACGTCATCGTGGTGGGCAAGCGTGCGGCCATCGGCGTCCCGGGGCTCCAGCTCGGCAGCACGAGCCAACAGCTCGTCCAGCACGCCGACATCCCGGTCGTCGTCGTCCCGGGGTGAGGACGCCCCAGCTGCGCACGGGCCGCCTTGGCGTACGCTTGGCCGGCCGACGCGACACGGGAGGGCGCCATGCACGCGGGTCTGATCGTCGGCATCGTCGTGCTCGTCCTGGTGGGCATCTCGGTGGTCGTCGTGAACGTGACGGTCCGGCGCAAGGGCTACTCGATCCCGGGCCGCACGGTGGTGCGCTGCTCGCAGGGCCACCTGTTCACGACCACGTGGATCGAGGGCGGGTCGCTCCATGCCGTCCGCCTCGGCCCCTACAAGCGCTACCAGCGCTGCCCGGTCGGGCCGCACTGGGCCGTGGTCGTGCCGGTGAGGGACGAGGACCTCACCGACGAGGAGCGGCGGGAGGCGGCGGCCCACGGCGGACCGGCGTGAAGCGTCGCAGCCGGATCGCCGCTGCCTGACCGACCCGGTCGACCGCCGTCCCGCCCGGGTCCAAAGCCCCTAGCCCGTCCCGGCGCGACGCGGCCAACAATGGCCCATGACACGCACCCGACGTCGACAGCTTCTCCTGCTCGTGGTCCTCGCGCTCGTCGTGGGCACCGTGGTCGCCCGGCGCCTGGGCTACAAGGTCGGCGGCAACACGGTGGTGCGCTGCCGCGACGGCCATCTCTTCACCACGATCTGGATCCCCGGGGTGTCGGTCAAGTCCGTTCGCCTCGGGTGGTACCGGCTCCAGCGCTGCCCCGTCGGCGGGCACTGGACCCTCGTCTCGCCGGTCCGGGAGGCCGATCTCAGCGCCGAGGAACGGCTCTTCGCCGAGGAGCACCGCGACGTCCGGTTGCCCTGAGCGGGCTCGAGGACCCGATCGCACCGCGTCACGTCGGGGACTCGCCGTCGGTCATGCTCGGCGTCCGGAACCTCGCCCGGGCCGATCTGTGGCTCCTGCAATCGCCGCAGGCCACCCGCAAAGTACGCACGCCGTCGCCCGCGGCGCGCAAGCGCGGACCACACCGACCGTTCCCCTTCCGGACGGAGACGAGGGGGAAACGCACATGGACGAGTACCGGGACGACCCTTCGATCGAGTACATCGACATCGCCGACGAGCTCCGCCTCGTCGAGGCCGTCACCGAGCTGGTCGCGCTCCTGGCGCTCGAGGACCTGACGCGCGAGTCGCTCGTCGCCTAGACCCCGCGCGCCCGCCGCGGCACGCCGGTCGCGTCGAGGGCCTCATCCGCAGAGGCAGCCCACGAGATCGGACAGTGTGCAGGGCGCGGTGACCTTCGGTGTCGCTGGCGCCGTGAGGCCGGGCGTCGTCGGCAAGGTGACCTGGGTGCAGGGCCTGGTCGGCAGCGCCACCGACGGAAGGGTCGATTCGGGAACCGTCGTGATCGGGACGAAGCCCGCACCCGCGACCGACGGACCCGACCCGATGGCCGCCGGGCGTGGCGCCGGGACCGCGTCCTGCGCGCCGGGCCCCGTCGGCGCGACCGGGCGCGCCGTGCCGTGACCGTCGGCGGCGCCCACGACCGTGGCGTGGGCGACCGGCGGTGACGTCCCGGCCACCAGCGCGTACGACGTCGTCCCCAGTGCGGCCATCCCCAGCGCGGCGACGGCCGCGGCACCGACCCATCGCAGGCGGCGCCGGGCCCGGGCGGGGGCGAGCGACGCCACCCCGGGGGGCACGGGCGGCGGCGCGGGCTGGCGTGCGGGGGCAGGGTCCGGCGCGGGCGCGGGCGCGGACACGGGCGCGGGCCGGGCTGCGACGGTCGCGGGTCGCCAGGCGAGACCGGTGGCACCGGCCAGCGCCGCCCGGACGGCGCCGGCGAAACGCGACCACGTGAACTGCGCGGCGTGGAGGCGGGCGGCGGCGAGATCCGCGGGCGTAGCCGCCCGCGCCAGGCGGACCGCCCGGGCGAGGCATTCGGGGTGCGCGTCGTCCGTGACCGTCGCGTGCCCTGCGGTCACCTCCAGAAGCGCCGGCTCGGGCGTGACGACGAGTGGGATACCGAGGCGCATGGCCTCCACGGCGGGCAGCCCGAAGCCTTCGAAGTCGGACGGGAACACGACGAGGCTCGACGAGGCGAATCGCTCCCGATACTCGTCGTCCGCCAGCCAGGGCGAGATCACGACCGCCCCCCGGAGCCCCATGGCGTCGACGCGGGCCTGGACCCGCGCCCGCTCCCGATCGGGGATGCCGACGAGCTGCAGGGGCAGCTGGGCGTCGTCGAACGCACCGAGCGCCGCCCAGGCCTCGAGCACGAGGTCGACGTTCTTGTTCACGTAGTGCCCGAAGGCGATGGCACAGGCGCCCTGCGCGGCGTTCACCGGCCACGTGTCGACGTGGTCGGCTCCGAGGTGCGCGACCGGGACCGACCGGACGCGGAAGCGCCGTTGGAATCGCTGCAGGTCGCGTTTCGTGCGCTCGGAGATGCAGATGGCGACGTCGGCCTGGTGGAACCCGGCGGCATAGCTGACCCGCCGCAGGAGCAGGGCCTTGCGGCTGAACTGCTCGGGCCGGAGCCGGTGGCGGAGGTCGTAGACGAGGACGGCCCGCGGGCACGGCAGGGGCGTCACGGTCGTGGTGGGGAGTACCCCCAGCATGACGTCCGCGTCCAGCTCGCGACAGAGCCGCGGCACGACGACCGACTGCGCGTAGAGCCGCGACAGCGACGGGACCCGACCGAAGGGCACCTCGTGCACGACGACCGACGACGGGATGACGATCCGGGGGTCCGGCCCGACCACCAGATGGATCTCGTCGTCCGCGTCGAGCTGCTCCCATCCCTGGAGCATGTGCTCGACCACGATCGCGAGACTGTCCCCCCGGATCGGGAGCCCGTCGACGACGATGCGCATCGTCAGTCGAAGCCGACAGATCGGTCGCCCACCTATGGCACCCTACGTTGGCTGCAAGGCACCGACAACTTCGCAACACGACAAACCCCCGCAGCCGCGAGATGTTCATCTGCCGTTCACGAAGCTGTCGCGTCGGTTCCCGCGATCGCCACAGGGAGCGACACCCGCGCCACCACGACGTCGCCGCGGTTGCGCAGCGCGGCGGAGAGCACCAGATCCAACTGGTTGTGCAGGAAGCGATAGCGGAGACGGTGGGGAAGGACGACAGGGATGAGCACGACGATCTGCTCATCGTGCTCTTGCCGGAGCTCGTCGATGAGCGCCACGATGGGCTCGACCACCGACGAGTACTCGGTATGCAGCACCCGCAGGGGCACACCGGGGTCCCAGCGCTCCCACAGCTCCTGGAGGTGTCGCGCCTGGCGCTCGCCCTCGGCGTCGACATGGAGCATGACGGTGACGGCGATCACCTCTTGACCGAGGGACTCCGCCTCGCACAGCGCGTGGCGGGTCAACTGGGAGACCCGGTTGACCGGCACGATGACGATGGTGCGTTTGCCCACGGGAGGCTCGGGGATGACGTCGATGCCCAGCTCCTGCGCGGCGCGCTCGTAGTACGCGTGGATCCGAAGGAAGACGAAGATGAAGAGGGGGACGGCGACGACGACCACCCACGCCCCTTCGGTGAACTTGGACACGAGGAAGACCACGGTGGCAAGGGCGGTCACCACCGCACCCACGCCGTTGACGGTGGCCCGTCGCCGCCAGTGCGGTGGGCGGGTCCGGCGCCAGTGCACGACCAACCCCGTCTGCGACAGCGTGAAGCCGGTGAAGACACCGATGGCGAACAGCGGGATCAGCGTGTCGGTGTTGCCGGCGACCGCGACGAGCAGGGCCGCGGCCATCAGGGCGAGCGCCCAGATCCCGTTCGAGAAGACCTGGCGGTCACCCCGCAGCGAGAAGAGGTGCGGCAGGTAGTTGTCGCGCGCCAGGAGGCTCGCCAGGACGGGCAGGCCACCGAAGGACGTGTTGGCCGCCAGCGCAAGGACGATCGTGATCGTCACCGACACGATGTAGTAGACGGCGCCGCGCCCCACGGCCATGGCCATGATCTGGCTCAGGACGGTCTGGCCCGAACGGGGACCGATGTGCCACCGGCGCGCCAGCACCGCCAACCCGAGGAGCATCACCCCGAGGATCACGCCGAGCAGCATCTCGGTGCGCTTGGCGCGCACGGTGCGCGGCTCCTTGAACAACGGGACGCCGTTGGCGATGGCCTCGACGCCCGTGAGGGCGCTGCATCCGGCCGAGAAGGCCTTGAGGATGAGCAGTACGGTCACCGCCTGGAGGCCGTGGACGGGCACTTGCGACGTGCCCTTCTGCGGTGTGCCCAGGCCGAGCGGGTGGACGAGTCCGACGGCGAGGATGGCGAGCAGCCCGACGATGAAGACCATCGTGGGCAGCAGGAAGGCGCGTGCGGTCTCGCCGAGCCCTCGGAGGTTCAAGACGGTGATCAGCGCCAGGATGCCCAGGCAGACCGGCACCGTGGCCCCGGCGAGCCCCGGGAACGCGGAGGTCAGCGCGGCCACGCCGGCCGCGATCGACACGGCCACCGTCAGCGTGTAGTCGACCACCAGCGACGCTGCGGCCAGGAGCGACGCGCGCGTGCCCAGGTTGGCCCGCGACACCGCGTAGGCCCCGCCGCCGCCGGGGTAGGCGTCGATCACCTGCCGGTACGAGAAGACGAGGATCGCCAGGAGCCCCACGATGGCCAGCGTCACGGGCAGCACGAGGTGCAGGGCGCCCGCACCCGCCGCGGCCAGGACGACGAGGATGGCCTCGGGGCCGTAGGCAACGGAGGTCAACGCGTCGAGCGACAGCGCGGAGAGCCCCTCCACGGGGGTGATCTGCTCCTTGGACGCCTCGCGTGCCGCCAGCGGCCGGCCGACGAGGAGACGCCACAGCGACCTGCCGGGTCCCGTGACCCGTCCCCGGCGCTCGGCCATGGGGGCACTCTACGGGCCCGACCCCGTCGGCGGCGGGGAGCGCGACGACGCGCCCGCCCGGGGGCGCAGCGTGCCGCGGTGAGGGAGGACCGGGCGTCGGCGGTCAGGCGAGCACGGCCCGCTCGTGCTCGATGAGCCAGACCTTGCGGTCGAGGCCGCCGCCGTACCCGGTCAGGCTGCCATCGGCGCCGATCACCCGGTGACAGGGCACGATGATGGCGACCGGGTTACGGCCGTTCGCCAGCCCCACCGCCCGCGACGCCTTCGGGTTTCCCACCCGCCGGGCGAGCTCTCCGTAGCTGATCGTCTCGCCGTAGGGGACCTCGCACAGCCCCGCCCACACCTGTCGCTGGAAATCGGTGCCCCGCAGGCCCATGGCGACGTCGAACTCGCGCAGCTCGCCTGCGAAGTAGGCGCCGAGCTGCTCGACCACGTCCGCGAAGGCGGCGTCGTCGCGCGTCCAGTCCGGCGCGGGAGCGGGCGCGTGGCGCTGGTCGTGCATGTGGACGCCGGTGAGCACGCCCTCGTCCTTGGTCAGCGTCAGCAGACCGATCGGGCTCTCGATCGTGGTCATCGACGTCATGCGACCTCCTCGGCCGAAAGCGGCCAGCGGTTGATGGGGTGGTCGGCCGTCGACCACAGGTACTGCACGGCGTAGGCCCGCCACGGCCGCCACCGCGTCGAATGCGCGCCGAGGGCGCCGCGCGTGGCCGGCAGGCCCACTGCGGCAGCGGCCCGCCGGACACCGAGGTCGGTGGCGGGAAAGGCGTCCGGATCGCCCAGGGCGCGCATGGCGATCACCTGCGCGGTCCAGTCGCCCAGTCCGGCCAGGCCCGACAGGACCGTCATAGCCTGGGCTCGGTCGCAGCCCGGGCCCAGGGCGAGCCGGCCCGACCCCAGCGCCTCGGCCACCCCCACCAGGGTCCGGCGCCGTGCCCGGGGCATCGGCAGCACCGCGTCGCGCAGCGCCTCGGGTGTGGGGAACAGGTGCGTCAGCCCGCCTGCCCGGTCCTCGACGGGGTCGCCGACGGCGGCGGTGATGCGCCCGGCGACCGTTCTCGCCGCGGCGGTCGAGACCTGCTGGCCGAGCACGGCGCGCAGTGCCAGCTCTCCCCCGTCCACACACCGGGGGACCCGGCGGCCGGGGGCCTTGGCCACCGTCGGGGCGAGCACCGGATCGGACGCCAGTAGCTCGTCGACGGCTTCCGGGTCGGCGTCCAGGTCGAGCAGGAACCGGCACCGGGCGATGGCGGATGTGAGGTCGCGCAGGTCCGAGAGGTCCAACCGGCATGCCACGTGGGTCGAGGTCGGCCGGAGCGCCACAACGGCCGGCCCGTGCGCGAGCCGCAGGGTGCGCCGGTACGCGCCGTGTCGGACCTCCTCCACACCGGGGACCGCCGTGGCCGCCAGGTGCCCGAAGAGGTTGCCGGGTTCCAGTGGCCGGCGAAACGACAGCCGGAGGTCCAACGTGCCGGCCGGCGGGTCGTCCCCGGCGGTCCCCGCCCGGGTGCGGGCGCGGGTGCGCAGGTCCGAGGGCGCGGCGGCGAACACGGCGCGCACCGTGTCGTTGAACTGGCGCACGCTCGAGAAGCCGGCGGCGAAGGCAACGTCGGCCATGGTCAACGTGGTCGTCTCGATGAGCACACGCGCCGTCTGGGCCCGCTGGGCCCGCGCGATCGCCAGAGGCCCCGCCCCCAGCTCGGCGACCAGGAGGCGCTCGAGCTGGCGGACGCTGTAGCCGAGCCCGGCGGCCAGCCCGGCGACGCCGGCGCGGTCCACCACCCCGTCGGCGATACTGCGCATGGCGCGCGCCACCACGTCGGCGCGTGCGTCCCATTCGGGCGATCCCGGCGTGGCGTCGGGGCGGCAGCGCTTGCAGGCCCGGAAGCCGGCCTGCTGGGCGGCGGCCGCCGACGCGTAGAAGCGGACGTTCTGGGGTTTGGGCGTGGTCGCCGGACAGCTGGGCCGGCAATAGATCCCCGTCGAGGTCACCGCCGTGAAGAACCACCCGTCGAAGCGGGGGTCACGAGAGCGCACCGCCCGGTAGCAGCGCTCGAAGTCCTCGATCACCCCGCCAGTCTGGCCCAGCCCGAGTGGGGGGTCTGGCGGATTTCCGACATGGTGGTCGCGCCGCCTTCAGCCGCCGTCCGAGGCCCTGCGCATGTGCTCGAGCCCGCGGTTGACCGCCGCCGTGATGATCCGATCGTTGTCCCGGGAGACGAACCGGTGGACACGGCGCTCGAGGAGCAACCGGAGCACGGGGTTGAAGGCGTGGTAGGTCTCGCGGAAGTGGATGCGGGTGCGGCCGTCGCCCAGGTCCTCGAGACGGGTCCGGCCCTCGGCTCTCGACCACAGCGGCTTGCCGACCGCGTCGTACTTCCACGACTCCACGGGGGTGACCTCGGTCAGCCACTCCCAGGAGTGGCCGATGCCCCCGGTGCACAGATAGCGCGGCACGCGGAAGGTGCAGTGCCGGATCAGGCCCTCGCCCGTCGCGTCCCCGGGGTGGAGGATCTCGATCCCCACCCCGTCGTGCATCTGCGTGGCCGGCCGCCGGGCCCAGAACAACGCCCACACTTCGGCCGGCGTCCCCTCGACCTCGACTGCGTACTCGTGGACCTGCACGGGCGCTACCGCCCGGCGGCGCCCGGGAGCGGGGTCCCGAACGTTTCGGCGAAGGCGTGGTCGGCCAGGGGTTCGCGCCGCGGCGGGCCCGACGCGCGCGCGGGTCGCCCCAGGGGAACCACGGCGACGGGCCGCACCCCGGCGGGCAGGCCCACGAGCTCGCCGAGCTCCTCGCCGAAGAGCGTGGGCAGCGTGGTGAGCGCCGAGCCGAGGCCGAGCGCGGTGGCGGCGAGCAAGAGGTTCTGCACCGCCGGGTAGATCGACGCCCCGATCACGCCGGCCGCGGTGCGCCCGGTGTCGGCGCCCACGACCACGAGGACGGGAGCCTCCGCCACGCCGCCGACGGCGCCGCGGTCCACGTCCTCGAGCAGGCCCGGCGCCAGGCGCCCCGCCGAGTGGGCACGCCCGCCCTCCTCCCAGGCGCGACGGGTCAGGGCGCCGATGGCGGCCCGGCGATCGGGGTCGCGCACGACGACGAACACCCACGGCTGGCTGTTCTCCGCGCTCGGCGCCCGCGTCGCCGCCTCCAGGACCCGGACGACGAGTGGCTCCGGTACCGCATCGGGAAGGAACCGGCGGCACGCCCGCTGGCGGTGCGCGACGTCGAAGAACCGGTCCGACGGCGTGGACGCGCCTGCAGCTCCCGCTTCCTCGGGCACGGGCCCCACCCTATCGACGGCAAGGGCGGCCCCTCGGGCCGAGCCGGTCGCACGACCGTTGTGCACGGTGGCGGCCGGCAACTACCCTCCCTCAGGCCATGTCCGACCTCTTCGCCGTCGCCGGGAAGACCGCCCTGGTGACCGGCGGCTCGCGCGGTATCGGCAGGATGATCGCCGCCGGATACGTCGACGCCGGCGCCAAGGTCTACATCTCGTCCCGGGACGCCGACGCGTGCGCACGGACCGCCGCCGAGCTCGGCGCTCGCGGCGAGTGCGTGGCCCTCCCGGCCAACCTGGCCAGCGAAGACGGCTGCCGCGCGCTGGCCGACGAGCTGTTCGGGCGCGAGGACCGGCTCGACGTCCTGGTCAACAACGCCGGCAACACCTGGGGCGCGCCCCTGGAGGACTTCGACGAGGCGGCGTGGGAGCGCGTCCTGTCGCTCAACGTCAAGGGGGTGTTCCACACGACCAAGTTCCTCCTGCCCCTGCTCGAGGCGGCCGCCACCAACGACGACCCGGCGCGGGTCATCAACATCGGCTCGATCGACGGCATCCACGTCCCGGTGCTCGAGACCTACTCGTATTCCGCCTCCAAGGCCGCCGTGCACCAGCTCACCCGCCACCTGGCCCGGCGTCTGGCCCCCAGGATCACGGTGAACGCCATCGCGCCGGGGCCCTTCGAGTCGAAGATGATGGCGGCGACGCTGGAGGCCTTCGGCGAGCAGATCGCCGCGTCCGCCCCCCTTCGACGCATCGGACGCCCCGACGACATGGCCGGTGCCGCGATCTACCTGGCGTCGCGTGCCGGGGCGTACCTCACGGGGGCGATCATCCCCGTCGACGGCGGCATCGCCACCGTCGGCACCTGACCGGGAGCGAGCACCATGGCCGAGACCAACCGCCGCGTCGTCCTCGCCCGGCGACCGTCGGGCATGGTCGACGCCACCACGACCGGCATGGCGGAGGAACCCGTGCCCCGGCCGGGTGCCGGCGAGGCGCTCGTGCGCGTGCGCTACCTGTCGATCGACCCCACCATTCGCACGTGGATGAACGACGCCCCGGGCTACCTCCCGCCCATCGCGCTGGGCGACGTGGTCCGAAGCCCCGGTGTCGGCGAGATCATCGAGTCGAACACCGAGCGCTACGCGGTGGGCGACGTCGTCTACGGCATGACCGGGTGGCAGGACTACACGATCGCCGACGGGGGCACCCGGGTCATGCAGGTCATCCCGCCCGGCGTCACCCCCGAGCTCGCCCTCAACCTCCTCGGGATGAACGGCATGACCGCCTACTTCGGGCTCCTCGACGTGGGCGCCATGCGGCCGGGCGACACGGTGGTGGTCTCGGGTGCTGCCGGTGCCACAGGGTGCATCGTCGGGCAGATCGCGAAGCTCAAGGGGGCGGGGAGGGTCGTGGGCATCGCCGGCACGGACGCCAAGTGCGGGTGGATCGTCGACGAGCTCGGGTTCGACGCCGCCGTCAACTACCGCGACGAGGACGTTGCCGGCCGGCTGCGTGCCGAGTGCCCCAAGGGCATCGACCTGTACTTCGACAACGTCGGAGGTGAGATCCTCGACATCTGCCTGGCACAGCTCGCCATGCACGGCCGGGTGGTGCTGTGCGGCGCCATCTCGCAGTACAACGTGGCGCGGCCCGTCGGGCCCGCGAACTACCTCAACCTGCTGATCAAGCGCGGGCGCATGGAGGGGTTCATCATCATCGACTACCTCGACCGCATGGCCGAGGCGCAGGCCGAGATGTTCGGCTGGGTCGTCGAGGGCAGGATCCGCTCGACCGAGCACGTCGTCGAGGGCCTCGACCGTGCGCCCGACGCCCTGAACCTGCTCTTCACCGGCGGGAACACCGGCAAGGTCATCGTCCGGCTCTAGCTGGGGCGCCTAGGGCCGCGCCGGCGGCCCCGGTTGGTCGTCGAACCAGTCCCACTGCCAGGGCGTGATGGTCTCGAAGGGCCCGGCGAAGGCGACGGGGCCGCCGAATGGCGAGCGCGGGCCCGTGACGAGCGCGGCGAGGGCACCGGCCGTCTCCAGCACCGGCGCGTCGAGGTAGCAGAGGGTGATCCGGCGGTCACCCGGGCGCCAGCCCGCGGCATGCGGCGAGGGCGTGGCCACGAACACCCAGGCGCCGGCCACGCCGGGCAGGTCGACCAGGACGTCGAGGTCCACCGGCGGGATCCCCGAGGCGCGCTCCTCGACCACCGTGTAGACGCCCAGGTGGGGCCGGAGCGGCACGACGCCGGGAGAGACCCGCACCCGTTCGGCCGCCGTACGCGCCGCGATGTCGAAGGGGCCCGAGAGGTGCGACCGGCGGGGGGCGAAGAAGCGGTCCCGGTCGTGCAGCGTCCGGGCCAGCGCTGCGAACGCGGCAAGCGTGTCCTCCACCGGCGGGCCCATGAGGTAGAGCGTCAGGTAGTGGGCACCCTCGGCCCACGGGGCCACCACGGCCCGCGCCGCCTGGCAGGCGGGGGTGGCGACCCACCGCTGCCCGTGCGCCACGCCCGGGATCGAGTACTGCTCTGGCATGTGGTCCAGCTGGTGCCACTCGTTGTAGGCCCGCTGGGCCCGGGGGTCGGTCACCTCCGAGAACGAGAAGAACCCGATGGTCGCCTGCATGGGGGTGCACGCTACGGGTTCGGGGCCCGCGGTGGGGACCGCGCCCGGCGGCGGGGGGCCGCACGCGAGACTCGCCGGATGCACCAGCGTGCGGGCCGGCAGGCCGTCGCCGTCGTCGCCGTCGTCGCGCTCGGGGCCCTGGCCGCCTGCGGGTCGTCCGCGGAGCCCAACGCCGGACATGGCGCCCGGACGACGTCCCCGGCTCGCACCACGACGGTCGCGCCGACCACGACGACCGTCGCGCCGACCACCACGACCGCGCCCTCGGGCACGGGCTGGACGACCTACGGCGGCGGTGTCGATCGCCGCTCGTCGGTGTCCGCGCCGGCATTCGTCCGCGCCCCGAGCGCCGTGTGGACGTCTCCTTCGCTCGACGGCGCCGTCTACGGCCAGCCACTGGTCTACGGCGGGACCGTCCTCGTCGCCACGGAGAACGACACCGTCTACGGCCTCGACGAGACGAGCGGCGCCATCACGTGGTCGGTGCACCTCGGGACCCCGATGCCCGCGGGCGACGCACCCTGCGGGGACATCGCGCCCACCATCGGGGTCACCTCGACGATGGTGCTCGACCCGGCCAGCGGCACCGTCTTCGCCTCGGCCGCCGTCGTCGCCGGCGGCGCGGTGCGCCACGACCTGGTGGCCGTGTCGACGCGCACCCACCAGGTGCTGTGGACGCTCGATCTCGACCAACCCGGCTGGTCGGCGCCGGCACAGCTGCAGCGGGCAGCGCTGGCCCTCAGCGCCGGCCGCATCCTCGTCGGGTTCGGCGGCAACTACGGCGACTGCGGGGCGTACAACGGATGGGTCGTCTCCGCCCCCGAGTCGGGGACCGGCCCCCTTGCCGTCTACCGCGTGCCCACGGCGCGCGAAGGGGCCGTGTGGGCGCCCGGCGGCGTCACCGTCGACAGCACGGGCACGATCTTCGCCGCCACGGGCAACGGCAGCGCCGGGCCGGGACAGGCCTTCGACCACGGGAACGCGGTGATCGCGCTGACACCGGCGATGGGCGAGCTCGGGTTCTTCGCCCCGGCCGACTGGGCCCAGGACAACGCATCCGACGCCGACCTCGGCTCCACCGCGCCGATCGCCCTCGGCGACGGCCGGCTCTTCATCGTCGGCAAGCAGGCCACCGCCTTCCTCCTGAGCGCCGCCGCGCTCGGGGGCATCGGCCATCCCCTGGCCTCCCTGGGCCTGTGCAACTCGCGGGGCGCGAACGCCTTCGACGGCTCGAGCGCCTTCGTGGTGTGCACCGACGACGGCACGCTGGTGCAGGTGGTCATCGGCACCGGCAACACCATGGCGCGGGGCTGGACCTGGCACTCCCCGACCGGTGGTGCCGGCTCGCCGACGGTCGCGGGCGGCGTCGTCTGGTCGGTGGACCCCGGTGCGTCGGTCCTGTACGGGGTGGACGAGGGCAACGGCACCACGCGCTACGCGATCCCGCTGCGGACGGGGACGCCGACGCACTTCGCGGCCGCGGCCTACGCGGACGGGCTCCTCGTCGTGGCGGGCACCCAGGCGGTCGAAGCCCTGCGCTGAGGCAGAATGGGCCCATGGCCCTGCGCACCCCCTCCGCGGACAGCTTCGGGACCCGCTCGACCCTCCGGGTCGCAGAGCGCTCCCTGGAGGTGCACCGCCTCGAGCCCCTCGCCGCGCGCTTCGACATCGAGCGCCTGCCGTATTCCCTGAAGGTGGTGCTGGAGAACCTGTTGCGCCACGAGGACGGCCGCCACGTCCACGCCGCGGACATCGAGGCGGTGGCGGGATGGGCCGGACTGCAGGCCGCGGGCACGGTGCCCAGCACCGAGATCGCGTTCACCCCCGAGCGCGTCCTCATGCAGGACTTCACCGGCGTGCCCGCGGTGGTCGACCTCGCCGCCATGCGCGACGCGCTGGCCCGCATGGGGGGCGACCCCACCCGGATCAACCCCCTGGTGCCGGTCGAGCTGGTCATCGACCATTCCGTGATCGCCGAGTCGTCGGGGAGCAGCGACTCGTTCGCCGCCAACGTCGACGTCGAGTACCGGCGCAACATCGAGCGCTACCAGCTGCTGCGCTGGGCCCAGGGGGCGTTCGACGGGTTCCGGGTGGTCCCGCCCGGCACCGGGATCTGCCACCAGGTGAACCTCGAGTACCTGGCCCGCGTGGTCTTCGCCACCGAGGACGGGCGCGCCTTCCCCGACACACTGGTGGGCACGGACTCGCACACCACGATGGTCAACGGCCTGGGCGTGCTCGGGTGGGGTGTGGGGGGCATCGAGGCGGAGGCCGCCATGCTCGGCCAGCCCCTGACCATGCTGGTGCCGCCGGTGGTGGGCCTGCGCCTCACCGGCCGCCTTCCCGAGGGCGCCACCGCCACGGACCTCGTGCTCACCATCGCCGAGCTGCTGCGCCGCCACGGCGTGGTCGGCAAGTTCGTCGAGGTCCACGGGCCGGGGCTCGCGGAGCTCCCCCTCGAGAACCGGGCCACGATCGGCAACATGTCGCCCGAGTACGGGGCGACCTGTGTCATCTTCCCGGTGGACGACGCCACGCTCGACTACCTGCGGTTCTCCGGGCGCGACGACGGGCACGTGGCGCTCGTCGAGGCGTACACCAAGGAGCAGGGGCTCTTCCACCGGCCCGACGACCCCGACCCGGTCTTCTCGGAGCACGTCGAGCTGGACCTCGGCTCGGTGGTCCCGAGCCTGGCCGGGCCGTCACGACCCCAGGACCGCGTTGCCCTGGGGGAGGCTCGCGCCTCGATGCGCGGCGCCCTCGACTCGCCGAGGCCGCGGCGTGCCCACGCGACGCTCCGGGACGGGTCGAGCGCCGAGATCGGCGACGGCAGCGTGGTGATCGCCGCCATCACGAGCTGCACCAACACCTCCAACCCGCAGGTCATGCTGGCCGCCGGCCTGCTGGCCAGGAAGGCGGTGGCGAAGGGCCTGCGGGCCAAGCCCTGGGTCAAGACCTCGCTGGCGCCGGGGTCCAGAGTGGTCATGGACTACTACGAGCGCGCCGGGCTCACCGAGGCGCTCGACGCGCTGGGCTTCAACCTCGTCGGGTTCGGCTGCACGACGTGCATCGGGAACTCCGGTCCCCTCCTGCCCGGCGTGTCCGAGGCGATCCACGAGGGGGACCTGGCAGCGGCGGCCGTGCTCTCGGGGAACCGCAACTTCGAGGGCCGGATCCATCCCGACGTGCGGCTCAACTACCTGGCCTCGCCGCCGCTGGTCGTGGCCTACGCCCTGGCGGGCACCTTGGACATCGACCTCACCACCGACCCGATCGGGACGGACGACGCAGGCGAGCCCGTGTACTTGCGCGACCTGTGGCCGAGCGCCGCCGAGGTGGCCGACACCGTGCGCAGCGGCCTCTCGTCGGAGATGTTCCGGAGGCGCTACGCCTCGGTCTACGAGGGCGACGACCGCTGGCGCGCCGTACAGGTGTCGGGCGGCGACACCTTCGCCTGGGACGCGTCGTCGACCTACGTCCTCGAGCCGCCGTTCTTCGCCGGTCTCGGACCGACGCCCGGCGCGGTGGGCGACATCCGATCGGCCCGGGTCCTGGCGGTGCTCGGCGACAGCGTGACCACGGACCACATCTCCCCCGCCGGCTCGATCAAGCCCGCCTCGCCCGCAGGGCGCTATCTCACCGAGCACGGCGTCGACCAGGGCGAGTTCAACTCCTACGGGGCGCGCCGGGGCAACCACGAGGTCATGATGCGCGGGACCTTCGCCAATGTGCGGCTGCGCAACCTGCTGGCGCCGGGCACCGAGGGCGGCATCACCCGCCACCTGCCCGACGGCGCGCAGACCTCCATCTACGAGGCCGCCATGGCATACCGGTCCGAAGGGGTGCCCCTGGTCGTGCTGGCCGGCAAGGAGTACGGGTCGGGCTCCTCGCGCGACTGGGCCGCCAAGGGGCCCGCGCTCCTCGGGGTGCGAGCGGTGATCGCCGAGAGCTACGAGCGGATCCACCGTTCGAACCTCGTCGGCATGGGGATCCTGCCCTTGCAGTTCCCCGACGGCCAGGGCGCGGCGAGCCTCGGGTTGAACGGCGAAGAGCTCTTCGACATCGTCGGCATCGACGTCCTCGGCCGCGGGGAGATCCCCAAGCACGTCGCGGTGCGAGCCGCCGGCATCGAGTTCAGCGCGCTGGTGCGGATCGACACGCCGATGGAGGCCGAGTACTACCGCAACGGGGGCATCCTCCCCTATGTGCTGCGCCAGCTTGCCGGCTGAGGCGAGGTCGTGCCCTCCACGGCCAGCTCGAGCTCGGCCAGGGCCGCCATCCGGTCGCCGGGGTCGCCGATCGACCAGGCGTGACGGCAGGCACTGAGCGCGCGCGCCAGGCGGACCGCCCGGCCCGCCGCCGCGACGCGGCCTGCGGGCGACGCACCGGGGGATGCGCCGAGTGCGGCGAGTGCCGCCATCCCCTCGTCCGGCGGAGGGTTCCGGTAGTCGGGGTCGACGCACAGGCGCTCGAACCAGGCGGCCAGGCCCCGAAGCGCCGTCGGCGACACGTCGGGACCGGTGGCGTGCAACACGCCGTGCACCGTCGGGCGCGAGCGTGCCAGGACCACCGTCGCGAACGCATCGGCGATCCGGTACCGGCTGGCCAGATCCTGGAGCGCGACGCCGTCCCCGTCGCCCGGGTGCGCCACCATCACCGATCGGTCCGCTGGAGCTCTTCGATGGCCTGCCACACGGCGCGCGACGCCGCCTCGAGGTGCGGCCCGCGACCCGGGTACGCCGGGGCCTGCCGCAGCAGCGCGAGCTCGCGCGCAACGCGACGGAGCAGGCCCGTCACCTCGTGCTCGCTCGACACCAGGAGAAAGGACGGCGTCTCGGTGAGGTGGGCTTCGAACGGACGCGTCACGACGCGACCTTTGACCTGCGTGCAGGCTCGGCATAGGGTCCAAGGTCCTCGTTCCCCGGCCGCCACGTCGTTTCGTCCCCTCCGAACACGACCAGTCGACACCGGGGGACGAAAACGACGCGGACAAGAACAAGCCGAAGTCCCCTGGCACCACCTGCTCGGGCGAAGCACGCTGCCATCGGGTCGGTCGTCGGGTTGGCCCCCCCACCGGACGGCCGGGTCGAGCTCCCAGCCCCGCATCAGGCCTCGGCGCCGGTGCGGGGCTGGGACCTTTCGAAGGCGGCGTCAGAAGACGAAGGGGATCAGCATCTTCGTCGCGCGTCGGTACGCCGGATACGTGTCGGGGAAGCGCCGGGCCATGATCCGCTCCTCGACGGTGGCGCTGTAGACGAAGAACGCGCCGACCACCACCGCGGGGACCAGCCAATGGATGCTGATCGCCAGCGCGGTCCCGACCATGGCCAGGATGATGCCCGAGTAGATGGGGTGGCGCACGTAGCGGTAGGGGCCGGTGGTGACCAGCTCCGGGTCCGCCTTCTCCGACATGGGCGTTCCCCAGTTCCGGCCGAGATACGCCCTCGCCCACACCGCGCCGGCCAGCCCGGCCACGAACAGGGAGAGGCCGATGCCCACCACCCAGGGATCGTGGGTGTCGCCACCGTGACCCCCGAGCGCGCCGGCGCGGGCGAGGAGGAGGATCAGGAGGAGCAGGACGACCCGGACCCCGATGTACGACCCGGAGCGGGTGCGGGGCGCCTTGGCGCGGAGGCCCGCGGCGATCCACAAGACCCAGAAGGCCACCCATGTCGCGGCGATGAGGGTGTCGACGACTTGCATGGGCGTGTGAGGGGCATCGTAGGCGGAGGACCCGGCCGACGCGCCGTCGGCAGCATGCCGAG
>Ga0187778_10000493_pt1 | contig 28115 bp, 23 predicted proteins | sample 1015_Q2_SP5_20_M_FD_132418 | JGI IMG/M metagenome (GOLD analysis project Ga0187778, IMG submission 132418) | Tropical peat soil microbial communities from peatlands in Department of Meta, Colombia - 1015_Q2_SP5_20_MG | ecosystem: Environmental > Terrestrial > Soil > Wetlands > Peat | place... | reverse complement strand
TGCATGACATTCGGCAGCGCCAGCACCGCCATCAGAATGAGGAGCGGGCTCGGCCGATAGAAGAACAGCGCGACCAGGATCGGCGCTCCGAGCAGCCACAGCCGCGGCGAGATCGCGGCCGAGATCCGCCCGCCATCGAACGGCGACAGCGGAATCAGGTTGAAGAGATTGAGGAAGAACCCGGCGTAGGCGAGCGCCAGCAGCAGCGCACTGCCCGTGCTGCGCGCCGCATAGAAGCAGGCGAGTGCGCCGATCGATCCGACGAGCGGTCCGGCCATGCCCACATAGGCCTCGGTCTCGGCATCGTGCGGGCGGTCCTTCAGTTGGACCCACGCACCCACAAAGGGGATGAAGGTCGGCAATCCGACATCCAAACCGCGCCGGCGCGCCGCCACATAGTGCCCGAGTTCGTGCACAAGCAGCAGCAGCACAAATCCAATCGCATACCACCAGCCAAAGAAAATGGCATAGACGAAGACCGAAATCAGCATGGTGGCGCCGGTGAGGGCGAGCTTGGCGAACTTGGCGCTCGACAGCAGCAGAGCCAGGAGCTTGAACATTGTGCCTTCCGCACACCGACGGGGGCGCGGCGCGCACGCCCCCCGCGAAAAAAGGGCACCGATTGTATCGACACGCGCCCGGCCCATGGGGCTACGAGGGCCGCGACAGCGGCGTTCGCCGCCCGGGATTTTGGTCTACACTTCGCGCCCCGTAATTTTTCGCGGTCTGGCATTGGCGCCGGGGGCTGACCCGGCGAAAACGCGGGCCGGGCGCGCCGCGCGCAGTCGATTGACGGTGGGTGATCGGTGAATACGGCAAACAGGATCGAACAGATACCCGTTACGGTACTGACGGGATTTTTAGGCGCCGGCAAAACGACGCTGCTCAACCGCATCTTGGCCGAGCAGCATGGCCGTCGCATTGCGGTCATTGAAAACGAATACGGGCCTGCGGGCGTCGACAGCGAGCTGCTCGTGCACGATTCCCAGGAGCAGATCGTCGAAATGAACAACGGGTGCGTCTGCTGCACGGTGCGCGGCGATCTGGCACGGATCCTGGAGCAGTTGCGCCAGAAGCGCGAGGCAGGCGAAATTGCCTTTGAGCGCGTCATCATCGAGACCACCGGTTTGGCCGACCCCGGGCCGGTGACGCAGACCTTTTTCATGGACGAGCAAGTCGGCCGCAACTTCCGCATCGACGGCGTCATCACCGTCGTCGACGCGAAGCACGGTCACGCCACGCTGGACCGGCAGCCCGAGGCGCAAAGCCAGGTCGGTTTTGCCGACCGGATCTTGCTCTCCAAGACCGACCTGATCGATGCGCAGCAACTGGAGTCCTTGCGCGAGCGTCTCGTGCGCATGAACCCGCGGGCACCGATCCGCCAGGTCCATATGGGGCAGATCGCGGTCAACGAGATCCTCGACATCGGGGGCTTTAACCTTGACGCCGCGCTTGAAATTGATCCGGGCTTCCTGGCGGCGCAACACGCTGACGGGCCGCAGGCCGCGGAGCAACAGGGGCACCACGAACACGCCGATGCCGATTCGTGCCCGGTGTGCGCGCAAGGCGAGGAGCATGCGCACGAACATGAGCATGGCCCGGCGCACGGCCTCGAGCACCACCACCACGCGCACGACGACGCCGTGCAGGCCTTCTTGTTTGAGTCCGCGCGACCCTTTGACGCGGGGCGCCTGGAAGACATGATGAGCGCGCTTGTCCAGGTTTACGGACCCGACCTGCTTCGGTATAAAGGCGTGCTTTTCGTTCGGGGCTCCGGGCGGCGTCTGATCCTGCAGGGCGTGCACATGATGATGGGCGTGGAGCCGGGCCGCAGTTGGGAGCGCCGGGACACGCCGTCGAGCAAGTTGGTATTTATCGGGCGCAACCTGCCGCGGGAAATCTTCCTGCAGAGTCTGGAGTCGTGCCTGGTTCGGTAGCTCCCTGGGAAGCACGGCGTAGCGCACGCAACGCGCTGCAGGCCGCATAGCAATGTAGGTTCGCGGTAGGAAAGGTCAATCGATGGTTACGAAATCCAAAACGCCGGCCAAGGCTTCGGGAGCAAAAAAGCCCACTGGCAAGGCCAAGCCCAAGGCGCCCAAACCCGGCGCCAAGACGAAGTCGGCTGCGCACAAAAAGGCGCCCAAACCCGCCGCCAAGACGACGGCTGCAAAAAAAGCCGCGGGCGCGCGGGCCGTAGCCTCCAAGCAGGGCAAACCGGCTGCCAAAGCCGCGCCGCGCAAGTCCGCAGGGCCGGCGGGCGGCAAATCGGTCGCCACGGGCAAAACGAGCGCGCGGCCCGGCGCGCCGGCGGCAGCACCGGCCGCTGCGGTGGTGGGCTCCGCGTCGATGGCCGCGCTGCCCCTTCCCAAGCCCGCAGGAAGACCGGCGCAGGTCATCAGCGCCGAGGATCTGGCAACGGCGCACGAATATCTGCTCAGCCGCTCGGCCAGTCGAAGCGGGGCCCCGATCATCGTCGACGGCAAACCGCTGCTCACCGAGGAGCAGCTGCTCGCAATGCCCGAGGTGCAGTACATGAACGCCGAGCAGTTGGCGTTTTTCCGCCACCGGCTGCAACAAATGGAGCGCGAATTGCTCAGCAACGCCGACGAAACAACCGAGCACCTGCGTGAGACGGTGATCGTTCCGGATCCGGCCGACCGCGCGACGATCGAAGAGGAGCATGCCTTGGAGTTGCGCACGCGCGATCGCGAACGCAAACTGCTCAAGAAGGTGCAAAGTTCCTTACAGCAAATCGATACCGGCGAATACGGCTTTTGCGAGGAGACCGGCGACCCGATCGGCATACCGCGGCTGCTCGCGCGGCCCACAGCGACCCTGAGCCTGGAAGCCCAGCAGCGCCGCGAAATTAAGCAAAAGCTCTTCGGCGACTAAAGCACCGGCGCGGGGGCGCGCGGTGTCCGACACCAAGTCCGCCGGGCGCCTATGCGGCAGCCGGCGAGGCGTTGGGCGCGTTCAGTCAGAGTTCTCCGTGGTGGCAACCTTGTCGTGCGGTTTGGCCGTTTCCACCGGCGCGCCTTTGAAGTAGTTCAGTGCCTGCCGTAGCTGGAAGTCCTCGGCGCTGCCAAACTCGTAGTGCTTCTCCGTGAGCGGAGCGTGCGTTTCGGTCTCGGAGGGGGTCTTTTGCGCGTTTGGCGCACCGGCCTTTTCCTCGTTTTCCTTGCCGGGGGTCGTGTTGACCAGGTGGTGCGCGAGGTCCGCTTCGCGCACGCTCAGGCCTGCGAAGTTGCCCTCGGCGGTGTCCTCCACCAGCAAGTCCGGCACGATGCCCTGGGCCTGGATCGAGCGCCCGCTGGGCGTGTAGTAGCGCGCCGTGGTCAACTTGATCGCGGCCGGGTTGTCCCGGTCGTTGCGGATCTGAATCACGCTTTGAACGGAACCCTTGCCAAAGGTCTGGGTGCCCATGACTTCGGCACGCTTGTGGTCCTGCAGAGCGCCGGCGACGATTTCCGAGGCCGAGGCGCTGGCCCCGTTGACCAGGATGACCATGGGCACGGTCTTGATCTCGGCAGGCAGATGCGCGAGCGGGTCTTCGCCGGAGCCGCGCAGATAATCGGCCGGAGCCGCAACGAAACGCCGGTCCGCGTCCTCGGTCCGACCCTTGGTCGAAACAACCAGTGCGTCGCGCGGCAAAAAGACGGCCGCCACGCCCACGGCGCCGTTGAGCACACCGCCCGGATCGTTGCGCAGATCCAGCACGAGGCCCTTGAGCGAACCGGATTTGTACAGCTGCGTGACCTGCTTGACCAGGTCCTCTGTGGTGCGGTCCTGGAACTGGCTCACGCGCACGAAGCCGTAGCCCGGCTCGATGAGGTGCGACTTGACCGACTGCACGCGAATGACGTCGCGGATGATCTTGACTTCGATCGGCAGCGCCTCGCCTTTGCGCGCGAGCGTCAGCGTGATGGGTGTTTGCGGTTTGCCGCGCATGAGCTTGATCGCATCGGTCAGGCTCATGCCGCGCGTGAACTTGTCGTCGATCTTCACGATGATGTCCCCGGCGCGGATCCCGGCTCGCGCCGCAGGCGTATCGTCGATCGGGGCGATGACCTTGATCGCGCCGTCCTCCGAGCCGACCTCGATGCCCAGGCCGCCGAACTCTCCCTGGGTGCCGATCTGCAAGTCCCGATAGGCATCGCCGTCGAGGAACGCAGAATGCGGATCGAGGCCCGAGAGCATGCCCGAGATCGCCTCCTGCATGAGCTTTTTGTCCTCTACGGGTTCAACGTAATTGGCCTTGATGGCGCCAAAGACGTCCGTGAACTCCCGGATTTCCTCAACCGGAATTGGGAATCGGTTATCGCGAAACGCGTAAGCCGTCACCCCGTAGCTAATCGAAACGCCGGCGATCAAGCCGATACCGATCAACCCCCAACTGCGCAATCGCCCGCTCATCGAACCTCCAACTGCCTTATTTCCCCAAACTTGCCCGTCCCGAGTCGGAAACGAGGCGCGACCTTAGCGCGCCACCGCCCAGCCGAGCGGGTCGAAAGGTCGACCCTGGAACCGCATTTCGAAGTATAGGCCCGATTGTGCATTGCCCCCCGTATTGCCGACCTCGGCAATAACCTCGTCGTTTTCGACCTCCTCGCCCACGCCGTGCAGCAGCGTCTCGTTGTCGGCGTAGACCGACAGAAAACCCTCCCCGTGGTCCAAAATCATCAGGTTTCCGAAGCCGCGCAGCCAATCGGCAAAGACGACCCTGCCGGCGGCCACGGCGTGTACCGGGCTGCCGGCCGGGGCCCGAATGAAAAGCCCCTTCCACGGGGGCGCTCCGGCCTGCGGCTGACCGTCTTCGCTCAGTCGCGGAGCACCAAAGCGAGAGCCGATCTGGCCTTGCACCGGCAACAGGAGCTTGCCCCGCAGACGGGCAAAGTGCGTCGTGGCGGGGGGCTCAAAGTGCTCGGACTCGCGTGTGGCCAGGGTGCGCTCCTCGGCGCCCTCCGAGCGGGCCTGGGTCGAACCCCGGGAGTGACCGGCGGCTCGCCGGCGCGCCTGATCGGCCAGAACCTTGCCGATCTGATCGATCAGCGTTCCGAGTCGGGCGTCGTCGCGCTCGAGGCTGGCAACGGAGCGGCGCTGGGTGGCGATCTCGCGCGCCAGGCGCGCCAGCGTGGCGCGGCGCGCCGTCTCCTCGCGCAGCAGCTGGGCACGGCTCGAACGCTCATCGGCGACGATTTTCTCCAGCTCGGCGCTGCGCTGCATCGACTCGGACGCAAGCCCCGAGAGCTCGGCGCGCCGGTCGTGGAGCTCGCCGATGCGATGCAGCCGCGCGCGCACGACCCAATCCAGGTAGGCGCTGTCGTATCCACCGTGCGCGGCAGCCTCCGGGTCAACCAGCGCCTGGAGTTCCGGGCGCTCCGACAGGGCCAGCTCGCTGCGCAGCGTCAGACCCAGCGCCGAGGTGTGCGTGTTTTGCGCGGCCGCCACCTCGCGCTCGCGAGACTGCAGCTCGGCGATGCGCTGCTCGAGCTGGCGGCGCGCAGCGGCGAGTTGCTGCAGGTGGCGGTTCGCCGCCGATATGGCCGACTCCGAGGCCGCCAACGCGTCGGCCGCTTCGGAGTGCGCTGCCTCCGCGGAGGCGAGGGATTTTTTGAGCTGCCCGAGTTTGGCCTTGAGCTCGCGCTGCTCGGCCTGCAACTCGCGCTGACGTCGCGCCGAAGCCGCTGGCGCCGCCCCGGCGCCTTCGGTGCGCTGTCTTGCGGACGCGGACTTGGATTGCTCGCGCGCCGGCGGTGCGGCCGAAGCACCCGCGTCTTGTCCCAGCACCGCGGAATTTGCGAGCAGTGCGCCGAGCGTCGCCGCCACGCTCCAGCGGCGCAACCACCGCGCCCACGGCCTCGCAGCGCCGGCGCCGCGTCGGCGCGCGCCGGCGTTCAACGGGCGGCAGCCCGCCCTTGCGCGGCCACCGCCGCGGCTGCGCGGGCGATCTCGTCCGGGTCGCCGAGGTAGTAATGGCGTAGCGGGCGCAAGGCCTCGTCGAACTCGTAGACCAGGGGTTGACCCGTCGGGATGTTGAGCTCAACGATCGCTTCGTCCGAGACGCCGTCCAGATGCTTGATCAAGGCGCGCAGCGAATTTCCATGGGCAACGACCAGGGCCCGGCGGCCGCGCACCAGCGCGGGCGCGATCGAATCGTTCCAAAAAGGCAGCACGCGCGCCACCGTGTCTTTGAGGCACTCGGTCAACGGAATCTGCTCGGGTTTGAGATTGTGGTAGCGCGGGTCATTGCCGGGCCAACGGGGATCGTCTTTTTGCAGCGCTTCGGGCGCAACGTCGAACGACCGGCGCCACAGCATGACTTGCTTCTCCCCGAAGCGCGCCGCCGTCTGCGCCTTGTCCAGACCCTGCAGCGCCCCGTAATGACGCTCGTTCAGACGCCAACTGTGCACCACGGGAATCCACATCTGGTCGAGCGCATCGAGCGTGATCCACAGGGTGCGAATCGCGCGTCGCAACACCGAGGTGTAGGCCAGATCAAAGACAAATCCGCTGCGCAACAACAGCTCGCCGGCGGCGCGCGCCTCCGCACAACCGGTGTCGGTCAGGTCCACGTCCGTCCAGCCCGTAAAGCGGTTCTCCCGGTTCCACTGGCTTTCGCCGTGACGCAGCAACACGAGCTTATGAATGTTCATCAGCGTCTCGCGGTCAAGCGGCCGCCCCGCAAAGCAGCGCCCCGCACCTCAAAAAAGGAAACCCATTGCCGTCATTCTATAATCCGTTTGCTTGCGCGTCGGTACGCAGGCGCAATAGTGCGCCCCGGTTGGCCGGACGGCGGCGTGTGCGCTTTCGTGAAGGCGGTAGCGACGCCCGATGAAATTCGTAATCGACAATATCGCACTGATCGCCATGGCTTTGGTGAGCGGCGGCTTGCTGGTCTGGCCGCTGCTGCGCGCGCGCGCCGGTGGCCCGAGTCTGGGTACGCTGGCGGCCACGCAGCTGATGAATGCGCGCGATGTGCAGATTGTGGACGTGCGCCCGGCCAACGAGTTTAGCGGCGGTTCGCTGCCCAATGCGAAGAACTTGCCGCTCACCGAGGTTGCGCAGCGTGCCGCGGAACTGCGCAAGGACCGGCCCGTGCTTGTCGTTTGCGATCTCGGCCGCAGGGCCTCGCTGGCAGCCGTCAAGCTCCGATCCGCGGGCATCAGCGAGGTCTACATCCTCGCCGGCGGCCTGCAGGCCTGGCGTGCTGCCGGTTTGCCGATGGCCAAGTAGGGAAGCGCGGGGCATGAGTGCGAAGGTGCGCATGTATAGCAGCGGTTTTTGCGCGTTTTGCCGCCGTGCGGAAGCGCTGCTGGTCGCGCGCGGCGTCAAGAACATCGAGAATCTGCGTGTGGACCAGGACCCGCAGCTACTCGCCGAGATGGTCCGTATCACGGGGCGGCGTACGGTGCCGCAGATCTTCATCAACGAGCGCCACGTGGGCGGTTACGACGATCTGGCGGCCCTGGACCGCAATGGCGAGCTCGCTGCGCTGCTCGCCGCCTGAAGGCGACGGCCGCCCTCGGGTCCGCCGCGCGCCTGGGCCGGCAGCGCGTGAGCACAGCACGAATCGGCGCTCGGCGCGCCACGAACCCATTTTGAGCAGCGAGGCCAGTCATGACCAAAGACGACAACCGCAGCAGTACCGATCCGGCAGCCAGTGCTGCATCCGCGCCCGTGTTTCAGCTGCAGCGGGTGTATCTGAAGGATGCTTCGTTGGAGATGCCCAATGCGCCGCAGATCTTTCTCGAACAAGGAACGCCGCAAATCGAAGTGCAGCTCGATGTCAGCCATGACAGCGTCGTCGAGGGCGTGACCGAGGTGGTCGTTCGCGTGACCGTGACGGCGCGCCTGAGCGAAAAAGTCCTGTTTCTCGTGGAGGCCAAACAGGCCGGGATCTTTGAGCTGCGCGGCATTCCCGAGCCGCAGCTAGCCGCAGTCTTGGGCATCGTCTGCCCCGGCATCATCTATCCCTATTTGAGGGCAAACGTTGCCGATTTGCTCACCCGCACGGGGCTGCCTCCGATTCATTTGGCGGAAATCAACTTCGAGGCCTTGTATCAGCAACGCGCCGGGCAGGGGCCCGCGTCGGGTTCCGGGCTGATCATCCCGACCTCCTCGCAGACGCGTCAGTAGATCCGGGCGGTTGGCTGCGCATCGTCGCCCGACCTAACGTGCGCATTGCCATTCTCGGCTCCGGTGCGTGGGGCACAGCGCTCGCCACGACGCTGGCGGCGCGCCGGCCCACGGTGCTCTGGTCACGCAGCTGCGAGCTGGCCGAGCACATGCAGCAGCAGCGGCACAACGACCGCTATCTGCCGGGGCGGAACTTGGATCCCGCTTTGCGCGTGACCTGCGAGCTTGATCTCGCGCTCGAGCACGCCGCCGACGGGCTGCTGCTGCTCGCCGTTCCTATCGCTTCATTGCGCGGCGTGCTCGTGCAATTGCGGCAGCGCTCCTTTGCCGGCGCCTGTGTCTGGCTGTGCAAGGGGCTCGAGCGCGACAGCGGCATGCTCGCGCACCAGATCGTCGCCTCCGAACTGCCGCACAACGCAAGCGGTCCCCTGTCCGGACCCAGCTTCGCAGAGGAAGTCGCGCAGGGACTTCCCACCGCGCTGGTCGTTGCGGGCACCAAAGCCCTTTGCGAGCGCGTCACGGCCGCTGTGCACGGCGGAAATCTGCGCATCTATTCGACCGATGACGTGATCGGCGTGGAGGTGGGCGGCGCCGTGAAGAACGTTATGGCAATTGCAACCGGCATCGCGGATGCGCTGCACCTGGGCCACAATGCGCGGGCCGCGCTGATCACGCGCGGCCTGACCGAGACGCGTCGCTTCGGACAGGCGCTGGGGGCGCGCGCCGAGACCTTCACCGGGTTGACGGGACTCGGCGACCTGATTCTGACGGCTACCGGTGACCCGTCGCGCAACCGGCGCATTGGCCTGGCCCTGGGCAACGGCATCGCGCTGGCCGAGGCTTTGGCAGGCCTAGGCCACGTCGCCGAAGGCGTGTGGTCGGCGCCCGCAATCGTGGCGCGCGCGCGCGCTCTGGGCATCGAGATGCCCATCACGCAGGCCGTGTGCGCGGTGCTCGAGGGCACGGTCACGCCCCGCGATGCCGTCGAACAGTTGCTTTCGCGCGACCCTCGTGCCGAGGGGCCCTGAGGTGGGTGCTGCGGCGCCGGGCTCCGCGATGGGCTACTCGGGGGGAAATTGCGCGTGAAACGACCTCGCCTGGTCTTTGCCGGCGTGCTGCTCGTGGCAATCGGCGCGCTGGCCGTCTGGCGCTTCTGGCCATCGACGAGCGCCGGCCCGACACTGCCCGCGGGGCAGTCGCTGGACGTTGCCCAGCTCGAGGCGCTCGCGCCGCTGCCGCCCTTCGCATTGGAACGCGCGGGCACTGTGCTTACCCCCGCGGAGCTGCGCGGGCGCTGGTCGTTTTTTTTCTTCGGCTACACCAACTGTCCCGACGCCTGCCCCGCGACCTTGGGCGTTCTGAGCCACGTACAAGAAGCCCTCAGAGCCCAGGGCATCGAAGCGCCGCGCATCGTCTTCGTCTCGCTGGACCCGCAGCGCGACACGCCCGAGCTGCTTGCGCGGTACACGGAAGCTTTTGGCGCCGACACGATTGGCGCAACGGGCAGCGACGCGGCGCTGCAGCCCTTGGTGAGTTTCTTCGGCATCGCCTTCGAGCGCAAAGACCAAGTCGACAAGGTCAACTACACGGTCGACCACACCACGAACTTTTTCCTCGTGACACCCGATGGCCGCTGGCTCGCGACCTTCGCCCCCGCCGATGACGCCGAAGCGGTTCTCGACGACACGCTCAAGCTCATCCGCATGCCGCTGCCTTGAACAAAAAAAGCGCGAACGCAGGGGGAAAACCACATTGCGGTTGTTGGTATAGGCGCCTGATTTCCCAGAAAAGACCCCCTCCAATGGGCTGCTTTTGGCGAAACCCAACGCCCCCCGGCGCTCTAGGATATCTTCCAAACACCGCGCCCGCGGGCGCGGTGTGCGCGGACCTGGAAGTCTTGCGGCGTTGGCCTACTCCAGGGTGCCGCGGCCGCGCGCAAGACGCCGCAGCCAAGCATGCCAGCGCCAAAGGGGTGACCCGACCATGAAGAACCGTCGCGACTTTGTCCTCAAATTCGTTCCTCTGGCGGGCGCTGCCTTCGCGCTGCCCCGAGCGGCCCTGGCCGATGTCCCGCTACTGACGGAATCCGATCCGATGGCCAAAGTGATGGGTTTTCGCCTCGACACAACGAAAGCCGATCACACAAAATATCCGAAGCACACCAACGACCAGATGTGCGCCAAGTGCCTGCACTTCACGAGCCCTGGTGCCGACTCGGCACGGTGCGATCTGTTTAACAAGATCGTTCCCAAGGGTGGCTGGTGCAGCGGCTTTACTCGACACGGCTAAGCGCCACCCGCACGAGGAGCCGCCAAGGTCCGCGTCGCGGCACAAGGCCCGAGCGCTTTGTGCTGCGGCCTTACTCGGGTTGGCTGCTCAATTGCCGAGCAATCTGTGCCCGCGCCTCGCCGCGCAGCTTCACCGCGCTCGCAAAAACATCGTCGGCCGAAGCCGTGGGATAGATCGGCGCGCCGATCTCGATGTGGATCGCCCCGCGGCGCATCCACCAGGTGCCGTCGGGCAGGACGCTACGACTGCCACGAATCGTCACCGGTACGACGGCCACGCGCGCGCGGGCCGCAGCCAGAAACGCTCCCAGAAGAAACGGCAGCAACCCCTCGCGGGCAACGAAGGTGCCCTCCGGAAAAACGATCAGCGAGCGACCTTGCGCCACCGCGTCGGCCATTCGATTGGCGTCCTCGACACTGCGCTTGAGATCGAAGCGCTCGACGTATTGCACACCGAGACGGGTGAGGTAGCGGCCCGCGAGGAACTGCGCGCGCAGTTCGCGCTTGGCGACAAAGGCATAGGGCTGAGGCAGCGCCGCCAAGAGCAAAACGCTGTCGAGATAGCTTGCGTGGTTGGAAACCAAAATACAGGCTTGGTTGCGGGGCAGCCGATCCAAACCGCGGACCGACACCGCAATGCCTGCGCCTCGAAAGAACCGCCGCGCCGCACGTGCGCCCACCGCCCAAACGGCAGCCTCGGTAGGCGCGAACTCGGAGCGCAGCGAAGCGAGCAGCGCAAGCACCGAAAACAGCCCGGCCGCATACAGCCCGTAGAACGCATGCCTGAGCGCCGCCAACCCGTGGCGCAGTCGCGGCGCAATCGCGCCCAGCGCGAGGCGCAGCACCTGCGCGCGCGCCGTCGGCGTGGCCGCACCAATGCGGCCCTGTTCGTACAGCGCGCGACAAGCCGAGCGTCGCACCTTGCCGCTGGAAGTCTTCAAGACGGTGTGCGGCGGGGCAAGCACGATGTCGTCGGCCGGCTCGCCGATCACGTCGAAGACCGCCCGCGAGATCGCTTCTTGCACACGCGCGCGCTTTGCGCCGTCGCTGCTGCGGGCTTCTGCCAGTACGACGAGCCGCTCCGTGCCGGTACGGGGGTCGGCGCTGCCAAATACGGCCACGCTTCCCTTTCGCACCCCGGCGAGGGCGCCGACAGCCTCTTCGATCTGCTCCGGGTACAGGTTGCGGCCCCCGCGAATCACGATGTCCTTCTCGCGGCCGGTCAGATATACGTCGCCGTCGGCCATGTAGGCGCGGTCGCCGGTATCGAGCCAGCCGCCATGAAACAGGCGCGCGGTCTCAACCGCATTGCGGTAGTACCCGCACGTGGCCGACGGCCCCATGAACTGCAACGCTCCCTCGGTGCGCTCGCCCACTTCGTTGTCCGACGCGTCGACGATACGGATGGCGTGGCCTGCGAGCGGCCGGCCGCAGGCGACGAAGGCAAGTGCGGTGCTGTCTTCGGCCGCTGCCGGCACGGCGCGAGCCTCGCGCGAGAGCACTTCACGCTGTACCCGATCGATGCGCGCCACACGGCCCAACGGAGGAAAGAGCAAGCCCACGGATGCTTCGGCCAGACCGTAGACGGGTGCGAGTGCTTCGGGCGCAAAGCCGTACTTGGCAAAGCGCTTCTGAAAGCGCTCGACCGTGCTCGCGCTCACGGCCTCGGCCCCGTTTAGCGCCAGGCGCCAGCAGCGCAGATCGAGCCCCTCGAGGAGCGCATCGTCGATGCGCCGCAGGCACAGCTCGTAGGCGAAATTGGGTGCCGCCGACAGGGTCCCGCGAAAGCGGTGAATCGCCCAGAGCCAGCGCTGCGGCTTCGAAAGAAAAGCCAGGGGCGACATCACCACCAATGGGCAGCCGACGTACAGCGTGCCCAGGAAGGCACCTATCAAACCCATGTCGTGGTATAGCGGCAGCCAGCTCACGAAAACGTCGCGCGGCGTGACCTCGATGGCCTGCACAATCGCCCGGATGTTGGCGAGCAAGTTGGCATGGGTAAGCGTCACGCCCTTGGGGTTGCCGGTGCTGCCCGACGTGTACTGGATGAAGGCAATGTCTTCGCTGCGTACGGCAGCTGCGTGCAGTGCGCCCCCGAGCGTTGCGAGCTCCTGCGGGGTCACCACGCGGCGCAGACCGGGCACGCGCGCCTGCAGCAGATGCGCGACGACCATCGCCTCGGCAACCGTGACCAGCAAAGCGGCCTGTGCGTTGTCCAGAATGCCCGTGTGCCGAAGCACGTGATCTTGGAGCTGCGAGGCGCGCGCCGGCGGATAGATGGGCACCGGAATGCCTCCGGCCCGCAAGATCCCGAAATAGGTCTGGAAGTATTCGGGCGAGGTGGGCAACATGATCGCAACGCACCGCCCCGGGCGCAGGCCCGCGTGTTGCAGTCCGGCGGCAATCGCCTCGGCGCCCTGGGCGAGCGCCCGAAAACTGATCTCGTGCTGGGTCTCGTCAGCCAGGTAGATGATCTGCACTCGGTCGGGGTGCGTTGCAACGTGCCAGTCGAGCACCTCGAGGAGCGTGCCGGCGTTTTGTGGCATCTCGACGTCGTGCAAGATGCCCCGTTGCACCGGTGCCGTGGCCCGTGCCGCGCCTCGCACGCTGCCCGGACGGGCCGCTTCCACGGCGGCGAGCAGGTCGCGCACGCGCTCGGCGCGTGCGAGCGTGTCTTCGGGCAGATCGACGACCAGCGCCCGCTCGATGCGCAGCAGCAGTTCGACGCGCGACAAGCTGTCAAATCCCAGGTCGCGATCCAAAAAACTGTCGAGCGACACCGGAGGCGCAACCGATGCGTCACCGTGCAGATCTCGCAGCGTCTGCGCGATGACCGCAAGCAACGCCGCTTCGGCCGACCCGACGCGCGGCGTGTCCGTCGCCGCGACCTGGTTCATGTTGCGCTCGTCCCTCGGGTCGAGCGGAGCCGGGGCGAACGGCCCGCAAAATCCCCGCTGCCGAGCCGCTGCTGGGGCCTCATCGCAGGCGCAGCCCGAAGGGGTCCGCGCCGCCGGCCCGCACGAGGCCCCGCCGGCCTTCCCGCGTCGCAGCGCCAGACAGCGGCATCTCGCGCTTGCCTCTATACCGACTCGGGCACCATCTCGATGGCCCCGCACGGGCACTCGGCGGCACAAATGCCACAGCCCTTACAGTAGTCGTAGTTAAACGCAAAGCGCTTGCCTGCGCCCAGCTTGATCACGGCATTGTCGGGACAAACACCGTAGCAGTTGTCGCACTCAAAACAATTGCCGCAACTCAGACAGCGGCGCGCTTCGAACAGCGCATTGTCCTCCGTCAAGCCGCCCTGCACCTCGTCAAAGCTGCTGGTGCGACGCGCGATTTCGAGCTGCGGACGCACGGTTTTCGGGGCATCGCTGTAATACCAGACGTTGAGCCGCTCAAAGGTGGCCAGCGCGTGCTTGGGCGCCGCGGGCATCCGCGCGCCGCGCAACCAAGCGTCGATACAGCGCGCCGCCTTCTTGCCGTGGCCCACCGCAACCGTGACGTTGCGCTGCGCGGGCACCATGTCGCCGCCGGCGAACAGGCCCGGATGGCCGGTCATCATGGTCAGCGGGTCGACCTGCACCACGCCGTCCTTTAGCTCCAGCCCCGGAACGCCCTCGAGCAGCGAGAGGTCCACATCTTGTCCGAGTGCGAGCACCAGCGAGTCGGTCTCCAGCGTCTCGAACTCGCCCGTGGGCTGCGGATTGCCGCTGTCGTCGAGCGCCATTTTCTCGATGGTCAACGCGCCCTCGCCGGCGCGACGGATCGTCGAGAGCCACTTGACCATGACACCTTCTTGCAGCGCCTCTTCGAGCTCCAGGTCGTGCGCAGGCATCTTCTCCCGAGTGCGCCGATAGACGACGATGGCTTCGGTTGCGCCCAGACGCCGTGCCGTGCGCGCCACGTCGATCGCCGTATTGCCTCCGCCGTAGACCACGACCCTGCGCCCCAGCATCGGCGGTTCTTCCCCCTCCATCGAGCGCAGCACCGCGACGGCATCGAGAATACGCGCGCTGTCCTTCGCCGGGATGTAGGCGCGCTTGGCAATATGGGCGCCGACGGCGAGGAACACCGCGTCAAAGCGCCCGATGCGCATCTCGTCGGCAATGCATGCAACCCGCGCGTTGAGCTCCACGGCTACGCCCTGGTCCACAACGCGCTGCATCTCGCCATCGAGCACCTCGCGCGGCAGTCGGTAGCGGGGGATGCCAAAGCGCAGCATTCCACCGAGCATCGGACCGGCTTCCTTCACCGTGACCCCGTGCCCGAGGCAGCGCAGGTGGTAGGCGGCTGACATACCCGAGGGGCCGGCACCGACGACGAGCACGTGCTTGCCCGACTCGGTCGCGGGCGGCGCAAAACCCCAGCCGCGCTTGAGCGCTTCATCACCGAGAAACCGCTCCACCGAGTTGATCCCCACCGCCGCATCGAGCTGGCCGCGATTGCAGACCTCTTCGCACGAGTGGTAGCACACGCGCCCCATGATCGCCGGGAAGGGGTTTTCGCGCGTGAGGTGGCGCCACGCCGCTTCGTAGTCACCGCCTTCCGCACGGAACAACCAGCCTTGGATGTCCTCGCCCGCAGGACACTGCGCGTTGCACGGTGGCAGCCGGTCCACGTACACGGGGCGCTCGGTGCGCCACGAACCGGTCTTGTTGGCCAGCGAAGAGCCGGGGTCGAGCGTAATCGCAAAGGGTTTTTTCACTCACGCCTCCGATGCGTCGAGCAGCCCAAAGCGGCGAATGTTGCGGTCGGCCTCTTCTTGAATCCGCGCCAGCATTTCGGGGTGTCCCGGGGTGCCGAAGAGGTGCGCGAAGCGGCGCTGCGGCCTGAGGTACTCCAAAACGGATACGCGTCTGCGGATGTGCGTCACGGCCGTCACCTCGCCGTGCTCGGCCTCGAAGACCGGGAACAGGCCGGTCTCGCGCGCGAGCCGGGCCAGACGGATCGTGTCATGGCTTGCCGATCCCCAGCCCAGCGGACAGGGTACGAGCACATGCAAATACCGCGCGCCGCGCACGCGCATCGCCGTGTCGACCTTGGCCTCCAGGTCGTGCAGGTCGGCCACGGTGGCGGTGGCCACGTACGGGATCCTGTGCGCCATGGCGATGAGCGGCAGGTTCTTGCCCTGCCCGAAGCTGGCGCCCGGCCGAGGGCCGACGGCCATCGTTGTCGCCGTCCGCGCCGCCGGCGGCGTGGCCGAACTGCGCTGCACCCCCGTATTCATGTACGCCTCGTTGTCGTAGCAGATGTAGAGCACATCGTCGTTTCGCTCAAACATCCCCGACAGGCAGCCAAACCCGATGTCCGTTGTCCCGCCGTCGCCACCTTGCGCGATCACGCGCACGTCGGTTTTGCCCTTGACCTTGAGCGCCGCCGCGATGCCGGTGCCAACGGCGGCTGCGTTACCGAACAGCGAGTGAATCCAAGGAAGCTGCCAGGACGTCTCCGGATAGGGCGTGGAGAACACCTCCAGGCAGCCCGTTGCATTGCACGCGATCAGCCGGTTGCTCGTGGCGCGCATGGCCGCATCCACGGCGTAGCGCGCACCCAGCGCCTCGCCGCAGCCCTGGCATGCCCGATGCCCGGAGTTGAGCGAATTGCTGCGCTCGATCGAGGCCTGGACGCTGTGCAGTTCGGGGGCGAGCAGCCGGTTACCCACCGTGAAGGTGCCGGTCTGGTAGAACTTGATCTCGGCGGTCATTTCAGCGCACCTTCGAGGCCACGGGACCGACGTCTCGCAGCAGGTTCTCGGCCACCGGGCCGCTGCGCCGGGTCGCAGCCTCGCGCTGCAGCTGGCGCTCGACGATGCGCCAATCCAGATCCATGAAGGTTAGCGGCGCGAGGCGGTCGGCGATCGCCTCGGTGAGCGTGCGCACGAGCGAGGCCTTCGTTATCGCCCGACCGCCCAGCCCCGCGATCACCGTGTAGCCGTGCAGCGTCAGCCCCGAGAGCGCGACGCGAACGTCCGTCGACACGATCCCGCCCAGCCCCACAGAAAAGCTCTTTTCGAGGACCACGACGCGCTTGGCGCCGTGCAAGGCCGCGCGCACCGCGGCCAGCGGAAAGGGCCGAAACGACTGGATGCCCAGCACGCCGACCCGCAACCCGCCGTCGCGCAACTCATCGGCGGCATCCTTGAGCGTGCCCAGCACGGAGCCCAAGGCCACGACGATCGTCTCGGCGTCCTCGCACCGGTAGGCGCGCACCAGGCCTCCGGAGGAACGCCCGAAACGCCGCGCGAACTCCTCTGCGATCTGGGGAATGCGCTCCAGCGCCATCGTCTGCTTGGCGTGCGCCAAATAGCGCACCTCCATGAACGCTTCCGGTCCGACCATCGCACCGATGGACACCGGCTCCGAGGGATCGAGAACCTGGCGCGGTTCGTACGGCGGCAGAAAGGCGTCGACCTCGGGTTGCGCCGGCATGTCCACGCGCTCGGTTGCATGCGTCAGAATGAAACCGTCCATGCAAACCATCACCGGCATCGAGAGCTCCTCGCCGAGCTTGAAAGCCTGGATGTGCAAGTCGAGCGCCTCTTGGTTGTTCTCGGCAAAGAGTTGCAGCCAGCCGCAGTCGCGCTGGCTCATCGAGTCGCTGTGGTCATTCCAAATGTTGATCGGCGCGCCGATGGCCCGATTGGCCACCGTCATGACGATCGGCAGCCCGAGGCCGGAGGCGTTGTAGACCGCTTCGGCCATGAAGAGCAGACCTTGGCTGGCCGTAGCGGTATAGGCGCGCGCCCCGGCAGCCGACGCACCGATGGCCACGCTCATCGCGGAAAACTCGCTCTCGACGTTGATGAACTCGCAGGGGCTGAGCGCGCCGCTTTTGACGGCTTCGCCAAGGGCCTCGACGATGTGCGTCTGTGGCGAGATGGGATAGGCGCAGATCACTTCGGGCCGGCACAAGGCGACGGCCTGCGCGACCGCGCGCGAGCCTTCAATTTGTCTGAGCATGGGCAAGCTCCTGGACACGCCGGTTCACATACTCGAAGGCCGCTGTCGCCGCCGCCACGTTGTCGCGGGCAAGCTTGCCCGCGAATCGGTCGCGGATGGCGTGGGCCACGGCCTCGAGCCTGATCAGACCCGAGAGCGCGGCAAATCCACCGAGCAGGACCGCGTTGGGCAGGGGCCGGCCGAGATGCTTCAGAGCGATCTCGGTCGCGGGCAGGCTGATCAAGCGCTCGCGCCGGTAGCGCAGGGCGATGTCGCCCAGGCCCAGTTCGTCGAAGCTGCGCTTGCTATTGATGAGCACGAAACCGTCGGGCTTGAGACCCTGGAACACGTCGACCTGATACAGGAGCGTCGGATCCTGCACGATGAGCACGTCGGGGGCGATGATGGGTTCGCGCAGGCGGATATCGCGCTCGTCGATGCGGCAAAACGCGACGACCGGAGCTCCCGTGCGCTCCGAGCCGAAGCTAGGAAACGCCTGGGCGTAACGGCCCTGCTCGAAGGCCGCAACGGAGAGCATCTCGGCCGCGGTGACAACCCCCTGGCCCCCGCGACCATGAATGCGGACTTGCAGCATACATCCCTCCTGCGCGAGCGCTCGCGCGCCCTCCTGTACCTGGCCGTGCCTGCCCCGGGCGCCGCAGACCAAAGGCGCGCGCCCGGGCCCCGCCCGAACCCTGCCGTAAAAGCATACGCATTTTTGCGCACCGTGCAGGGTGCGCCCCATGCCGCGTGCGCGAACCCGGCTGCGGCAACGAGCGCCAGCGTGCCGACGGGTCGCGCCCTTGGCGACGCGACGGATGGCGTCGGACGCAAAGGCGCCACCGCCCTGGCGCGTTACCAAAATGGGCGTGATCGACTGGGAATCGCCAAGCTCGTCGCGGAGCTCGGTGCTGTGCGTGCCGGAGTGCCGAAACTCCAGCGGCCTCCGATTTGTTCGAGCGCATGGCGCGCCGCCCAAGCGCCGCAAATTTGCGCCATTTCAGCTCGCCGCATCGTGCGCCGTGTCCCGCATGATGCCGCGGGCAGCCCGGCGCGCCGAGTAGATGCAACCTCCAAGAAAGGTTCCCTCGAGCGCGCGCCGGCCATTCATGCCGCCGCCGCCAAATCCCGATGCCTCCCCGGCCGCGTACAAGCCCTGCAGGGGCTGTCCGGCGGCGTTGAGCACGCGGCCGTCCAAGTCCGTGGTGATGCCCCCGAGGGATTTGCGGCTTAGGATGCGTTCGCGGATCGCGATCAGGGGACCGGAGGCCGGGTCCAGTATCGGTCCCGGCCGCGCCGTGCGCCAGCGATCGGATTTTGTCGCTCGCGCCTGGCGGATGTTTGCCCACTGCGCGTCGCCTCCGTCGCCGGGTGCAAGACGTGCGGCGTCAAATGCCCGCAATGCCTGCTCGACGCACTCCAGGCGCAGGGGCGGCGAGGACTGCGCGGAGGGCTCGCAGCACAGCGCATTCATGCGCTGCACGAGCTCACCGAGCGTCGGTGCCTGCACGAAGTCCGGGCAGTGCTGGCACATGGTGTCGAGCAACCAGCGATTGCCCAACAAGAGGTCGCGCAAAAACGCCAGGGGCCGCCGGTCACGCAGTGCCGGATTGAATTCGGCGCCCGAGACGGCGAGCTCGCGCAGCGCAATGCGCCGATTCAAAATCTGCCAGGAGGCTCCACCGGCTTCGGCAATGCGCGCGACGAGTTCACTCGTATCGAAGCCGGCAAGCAACGGGGGCTCGAAGCGGCGACCCTGCGCGTCGAGCCACAGGGCGCTGCGCGGCGGCACGAGGGACAGGCCGTGGTGCGCATGGCGTGGCCGCCAGTGCCGCACGCCGGCGGCGTAGTTCCACATCCACTGCATGTTGGCCACGTGGGCACCTGCGGCCATGCAGGCGTCGTGCAGGCGCCCGTCGCTAAACGCTCCCGAGCCGTTGAGCAGTTCGCGCGGCGCCGCGCCGCGCTGATGCGGCCAGAAGTGGCGCACCAGATCCAGATCGCCCGCGATGCCGCCGGCGGCCACCAGCACGGCGCGCCCCCGCAGTGCGAAGGTCTCATCACTGCCCTCGATGGCGCCCGCGACACCGCGCACGCGACCGTCCTCGACGAGCAAGCGCTCCACGCGGTGGCCGTAGCGCACCTCGACTTGCCTTGCGTGCGCCCGCAGGCAGTCGATCAGCGTGAGCGTGAGCACAAGGCCGGTGCCCCAAACGATGTGCCAGCGCGCCACGCTGTTTCCTCGGCGCTCGGGCCACAGCGGCATGGGCAAGAAGCGCACGCCCAACGCGCGCAACCAATCGAAGACTTCGCCCCGGCACTCGCGCACGTAGGCCTGCGCCCAGCGGTACGGCCAGCCGTCCCCGGGCGCAAGTTCTCCGTAGCGCAACCAGTCGGCAAGCGCCAGTGCCACGCTGTCGCGGATGCCATTGCGCCGCTGCAGGGGCGTATCGACCACCAATATGCCACCAAAACTCTCGCGCGCCTGCCCGCCGAGGTCCCGCTCGACGCCGCGCTCGAGCAACACGATCCGCCGACCGTTTTGCGCGAGTTCCAGCGCGCCGACAATTCCGGCGATCCCCCCGCCCACGACAATGACGTCGTCCTCCGCGGCCTGCGCCTGCGCGTTCATCCGAAATGCCTCGGAATCGGCGACAGCGGTGCGTGCGGGGCGCCTGGCACAGCTTCCTAGCTCGCGCCCTCGAAACCGTTCTGGCGCCAGGCTTCGTAGAGCGCGACGGCAACGGCATTGGAGAGGTTCATGCTGCGGTTGCCGGCGCGCATCGGCAACCGCAGCCTTTGCTCGGGCGCGACGCTCTCGAGCAGCTCTTCCGAAAGCCCGCGGGTCTCCGGACCGAACATCAGCGCATCGCCCCTGCGAAACGTCGTCTGCGCATAGCAGCGCGAGGCGCGCGTCGTAAAGACAAAGATGCGCTCGGGGGCCGGTTGCTGCACCTGTCGCCATTGTTCGACGCTGGGGTGCACGCGCACCGAGGCGAACTCGTGGTAGTCGAGCCCGGCGCGGCGCATCTTGGCGTGGTCGATGGGAAAGCCCAGCGGCCCGACGAGGTGCAACTGCGCGCCGGTGTTCGCGCACAACCGGATGATGTTGCCGGTGTTGGGCGGAATCTGCGGCTCGACCAAAACGACATGGAACATGGCGCCCGCATTATGGCGCGTGCGCCGGCCGCAGCGGCGCAGCCGGACGGTCGGCCTATACTGGGCGCTTTGACTCGCTGCACTGTCGGCACCCGCTGTCTTGATTCCCCCACGCGTCGACGCGAGCGTTCTGACGGTGCGGCGCCAGTTCGAGATGCGGGCCGCGCGCTATGCCGCGCACGATGCCGTCGTTCGCGAGGTGGCCGCGCGCATGTTCGGGCGCCTCTCGTGCATGCGTCTTGCGGCCGAGCGCGTGCTGGACCTGGGGTGCGGGCGCGGCCCGTGTCGGCGCGCTCTGCTGCAGCACTTTCCTTCCGCGCGCTGGCTGGGAGTCGACGTCTCGGAGGCCATGCTGCGCGCTGCGCGCGAGGCCGGGCGAGCGCCGGGGTGGCTGCGCCTGCGGGGCCGGGGCGATGCGCCGATGCGCGTGTGCGCGAGCGCGGAGCGCCTGCCGCTGCCCGATGCCTGCGTCGACGTGGTGTTTTCCAACCTGATGCTGCACTGGCACCCCGCGCCGCACGAGGTCATTGCGGAAGCCGCGCGCGTGCTGCGCACCGGCGGATTGCTGCTGTTTAGCAGCTACGGTCCGGACACCATCAAGGAGCTGCGTGCCGCCTGCCTGAGCGCCTTGCCCGGGGCGCAACCCATGCCCTTTGTCGACATGCACGATCTGGGCGACATGATGATCACCGCCGGCTTCGAGGCTCCGGTGATGGAAGCCGAGGTCCTGCGCCTGAACTTCGCCGGCGCCCGTGCACTGCTGGCCGAGGCACGCGCCCTCGGAGGCAATCCACGCTCGGAGCGCATGCGCCACCTCGTCTCGGGAGCGCAGGCGCGCGCCTTGCTGGGCACGCTGCAGGCGCAATCCGATGCGCAGGGACGCATCGGCCTGAGTTTTGAAATCGTGATCGGCCACGGCTGGAAGGGCGCACCACGCCGCCCCGGCGTCCACGTCGTGGCGCCGCCGCGGCCGTCACGCAAGTAGCCGCGGCCTCAGGTGCGGTGGATCTTCAGGCGACGGCCTTCGGCGTCGACTTCTTCGAGCACGACGTCGAATTTCCACAGCTGCTTGACGTAGCCCAGGATGGTCTCGGCACTGTGCGTGTCGAGCATGCGGCCGCTTTCCACCCGATGCTGCAGCAGCAAGGCGCGTTCGGCGTCGTCGTTGGCTCGCGCCACCAGAATCGTCGGCATGTAGGACTCGCTGCGGTACTGGCCGGCCAGCGTCTGGCGCACCTTCGTGTAGCCGCCCTCATTGTGAATCGCAACCACGTGATAGTGCTCGCGGTCCTCTTCGCCGTCATGCATCATGAACAATCGCAGATCGCGCATCACTTTGGGCGACAGATACTGCTCGATCAGACTGTCGTCCTTGAAGTTGGTCATCGCGAATTGGATCGCCTCCGGCCAGGAGGAGCCCGCCAAGCTCGGGAACCACTGCCGGTCCTCATCGGTCGGCTCCTCGCAGATGCGTCGGATGTCGCGAAAGATCGAAAAGCCGAGCGTGTAGGGGTTCAGTCCGTGGTAGCCACGAGAATCGAACGCGGGCTGCGCCACGACATCGCCGTGATTGCCCAGCCACTCGAGCATGAACCCGTCATCGACCTCGCCCGCGTCATACAGTTCATTGAGCAAGGTGTAGTGCCAGAAGGTGGCCGCCCCTTCGTTCGCGACCTTGGTCAGGCGCTGCGGATAGAAGTACTGCGCCACCTTGCGCACGATGCGCACGAGCTCGCGCTGCCAGGCGTGCAGCTTGGGGGCGTGCTTTTCGATGAAATACAGCAGGTTTTCTTGCGGATCAAACGGCGGTGGCGTCTGCGCTTCGGGCTCCGCCGTCTCGTCCATGTGCAGATGGGCGAAGTTCGGGTTGTAGTGCCGCTCGGCAAATCGCAACCGTTCGTTTAAGCGCGCCCGCTCGCGCTTGACCGACAGCCGCGCGGGGCGCCGATAGCGATCCACCCCGTAAGGCGCCAGCGCGTGGCAACAATCCAGGACGGCCTCGACTTCGCGCCAGCCGTACTGCTGCTCGCACTCTTGTACGAAAGAGCGGGCAAACTGCAGGTAGTCCAGTATGGCGTCGGCCTGCGTGAACTGGCGAAACAGATAGTTGGTCTTGAAAAACGCGTTGTGCCCGTAGCCGGCGTGCGCCATCACCAGGACCTGCAACGCCAGCGTGTTGGTCTCCATCAGATACGCAATCGCCGGGTTGGTGTTGATGACGATTTCGTAGGCCAGACCGCTCATGCCCTTGCGGTAGCCGTGCTCCTGCGACAGCAACTGCTTGCCAAAGCTCCAGTGCGCATAGTGAATCGGCATGCCCACCGTCGAGCAAAGGTCGAGCATTTGGTTGGCTGTGATGAGCTCGTACTGTATGGGATAGGTGTCCAGTCCCAGCCGGGCGGCGTGCGCCGCGAGCGCCCGGTCGAAGCGCTCCAGGGTGCCCACCGTCCACTCGGTGCCCGTGGCAATGGGCTCGGCGCGCCGCACCACGCCCGCGCGCGGCATCGGCACCGTGGGCTTGGTGAGCAGCTTGGGCCAGGGCCGTTGTTTGCCGCTGTCGGTGTCGTTGGGGGTCGTCATGCCGCCTGCTTGCGCGCGAACAGTTCGCGGAACACCGGCCAGATGTCACTGCGGTCGTGCACGGCCCGGCGCGCGAAGGCCGGGCCTTCAATCGCGTCGTAACTCTGCCACAGGTCCGAGGCGCGGTTAAACCAGCCACTGGAGCTCGGAATATCGACGTAGGCGAAGTAGCGCACGAGCGGCAGCAGTTCCTGGCCGATGAACGCCGCGCTCTTGTGTCCGTCCTCGGTCGTGCAGTCCCCGTCGGAGGCCTGCGCGACGTACACGTTCCAGTCCGGGCCGCCAAAGCGCGTGCGAATGATGCGCAGCGCCAGCTCCAGCGCCGGATAGACCAGCGTGCCGCCGGTTTGCGGATCGTGGAAAAAACGCTCCTCGTCGACTTCTTCGGCCGTCTCGGTGTGGCGCACGAACACCACCTCCACGTGCCCGTACTTGCGCTCCAGAAAGAGGTAGAGCAGGGCAAAGAAGCGTTTGGCCAGGTCTTTCTTGCGCTCGTCCATCGAACCGGAGACGTCCATCAGGCACAGCATGACCGCGCGCGTGGCCGGTGCGGCAGTGGGGACACGCGAGCGGTAGCGCCGATCGACATCTTCCAAAAACGGCAGGCTCCGGCGCCGTTCGTGCAGCCGCTCGATTTCGCGCAGCAGCGTCTCGCGCTCCTCGCCCTGCGCCGTCTCGCACTGGCGCTCCAACTCCTCGATACTCTCGGCGATGGCGCCGCGCAGCGCGATGCGCCGTGCGATGCCCATGCGCACCGTCATGCCCGGCAGCAGGTTCGTCGGCAGCCCCTCGCGGCTGTAGCCGCCGCGGCGCATGCGCTCCATGGACATCTCGCCGAAGCGGGTGCGCTCCAGGTTGGGCAATTCCAGGTCATCGAAGAACAGCGAGAGGAACTCTTCGCGCGAAAGGACGAAAGCGAACGAATCGCTGCCCTCGCCCGAACCCGGATCGTCGCCCTGGCCGCCGCTATCGGCGCCGCGGCGCGGCCGCGCGATGCTGTCGCCGGGCAAGTACTCGCGGTTGCCGGGCAGCACGAAGTCGCGGCTGCCGCTGTCCTCGTCGTGGGTGAGGCGCGGTTCGGCCAGGCCGCGGCCGGGAATCGAAATGCGTCCGCCGCGGCCCACGTCGGTGATCGAGCGCTTGCCAAACTCCTCGTCGGCGGCGCGCTTGATCTCGTCCTTGAAGCGGCGGATGAAGCGCTCGCGGTTGACAGCGCCGCGCCCCGGCGGATCGCCGCGTCGATCGACGATGCGCAACAGGCCGGCCACTATCGGAGCCGGGGCACCGTCACGCGTGAAACCTTCATCGTCGCCCGTTGGCATCTCGATTACCTCTTGACTGCGCGATCCTCGCGACCGCGACCCAACGGCCGGCGGGCACTACGATTGCGCACTCTTTTTGTAGTGCAGGTACCAATCGACCAGACGCCGCACCTGCTTTTCGGTGTAGCCGCGCGCCCCAAGTCGGTTGACGAAGGAACGGTGGCGCTCGTCGAGCTCGGCGGAACCCTTGGCCTCGAAAGATATGACCGGCAAGATGTCCTCGGTCTTGCTGAACATGCGCTTTTCGATGACCACGCGCAGCTTCTCGTAGCTGGTCCAGGCCGGGTTGCGCCCGTGCGCCCGCGCCCGCAACACGAAGTTCACGACCTCGTTGCGGAAATCCTTCGGATTGGATATGCCGGCCGGCTTCTCGATCTTCTCGAGCTCCGAATTGAGCGCGTCGCGCGAGTACTGCATTCCGGTTTCTTGATCGCGCCAGTCTTCGTCCAACAGCCACTTATCGGCGTAGGTGACGTAGCGATCGAAGAGGTTCTGGCCGTATTCCGAATACGCGTCGAGGTAGCTCATCTGCAGTTCCTTTTCGAGGAACTCGGCAAAGCGCGGCACCACCCACTCCTTGATGTGCGAGCGCAGCCGGCGCTTGTACTCCTCGGGCAGATCCTCCTTGTTCAGGCGCTCCTCCAGGACCACGAGCAGGTTGACCGGGTCGGCCGCGATCTCGCTCGGATCGCGGTTAAACGCCGCCGATATGGTCTTGAACGCCCAACGGGTCGACAGGCCGCTGAATCCTTCCCCCGGACCGGCATCGTCGCGGTATTCCTTCACGCTCTTGGCGCGCGGGTCCAGGTCCTTTAGGTTCTCGCCGTTGTAGGAGCGCAGCTTGGAGTACACGGAGGAGTTCTCGGGCACCCCCAGGCGCGAGAGGACCGTGAACTCGGCCAGCGTGCGCAGGGTCTGCGGCGCGCAGGGCGCGTTCGCCAGCGTCGAGGCCTTGAGCATCTTCTCGTAGATGCGGATTTCCTCGTCGATGCGCAGGCAATAGGGCACTTTTACAAGGTAGACGCGGTCGATGAACGCCTCGTTGTCCTTGTTGTTGCGAAACTTCAGCCACTCGGCCTCGTTGCTGTGCGCCATGATAAAGCCGTTAAACGGCATCGCCGGCAGCGCCTCGGTTCCCTTGAAATTGCCTTCCTGGGTCGCGGTCAAAATCGGGTTGAGCACCTTGAGCGGCGCCTTGAACATCTCGACGAACTCGACCCCGCGCGCCGACCCCAGGCACAAGGCGCCCGAGTAACTGTAGGCGTCCGGATCGTCTTGCGCGTAGCGCTCGAGCATGCGCAGGTCGATCTTGCCCACCAGGGTGGAGATGTCCTGGGTGTTTTCGTCGCCGGGCTCGGTCTTGACGATGCCCACCTGGTTGAGCACCGAGGGCATGACGCGCACCACGTGAAACTGCGAGATGTCGCCGGAGTATTCCCGCAGGCGCTTCAAGGCCCAGGGGCTGGCGATGCCGGTGAGCGCGCGGCGCGGAATACCGTAGCGGTCCTCGAGCAAGGGCCCGTACTTCTCGCGGTCGAACAGGCACAGCGGATTTTCCAACAGCGGCGAGACGCGCCCGCTCTTGGGATCCTTCAGGGCATAGATGGGGTAGACCTCGGCCAGTTTCTTGATCTTCTCCGCGAGCGAGGACTTGCCTCCGCCGACAGGGCCGAGCAGGTACAGCACCTGCTTGCGTTCCTCCAGACCTTGGGCCGCATGCAGAAAGTAGGCGTACAGCTGCATGAGGGTGTCTTCCATCCCGTGGAACTCGGAGAAGGTCTCCCAGATCTGGATGGCCCGGTTCTGGAAGACCCGTGACAGGCGCGGGTCGTCGGCCGTATTGACCAAGGTGGGCTTGCCGATTGCTTCCAGGACGCACTCGTGCGCCGAGGCGTACGCCATGCGATCGGCCTTGCAGTATTGCAAGAACTCATCGAGCGTCATTTCCTCGTCCAGGGCCCGGACAAAGTCGTTCTTAAAGGACGAGACCAGATCGTTCGGCGCGTTCATAGCTACCTCCTGCGCGCAATTATCAATGGCATGCGCGCACACGAAAAGTGACCAAGGCCATGTCGGTCAGGCCACGCGAGACCGACGCGGCCAAAGACACGTCGGCTCTTGCGGCTAACATTGCAGGGGCTGCGGCAAGGCGCGTGCACACGCCTTGGGGATTGGACGTCAGGGCTAGCGCGAGTGCTCGAATTCGTTCCGAAGGTGTTGCCTTTTCTCGTCTTTTAAGAGCGACAAAGTCGCTCTTAAAAGACGAGACCAGATCGTTCGGCGCGTTCATAGCCACCTCCTGCGCGCGCGGCCCGCGGGGCCGAGATTTCCTTCAACGTGCTGCGAAGCGGTCCGGTTGACCTGGCGGCACACACCACAGCGCCATCTTAGAACCAAGTGGTCGCGATCGCTCAAGACCTGCACGAACGACGCTCCGACGGAAACAACATTAGGCCTTGAAGGGAGAAACTATTGCCGCATAAGCGCAAACAAAGCGGAGGAATTTTAGCGTTGCGCGCGGCTGCAGGAGCCGTACCACCTTGCTCCTGTTGATGTGCACTGAAAAAGACCCTGCTTGTACCGGAATTCACCGCTTCCCAAAAGTACCGGTCGACAAAGGGATTTTGCTTCTCCGCGCCGCCGTATGCAACTCGCGTGGCGCTGCGCGCAACACTTGCCGACAAAAAAAGCCGCCCCGCGCAAAAAAGGCGGGGCGGAACATTCCGCCTCCTCGGAGGAGAGGGGGAGGAGGAGGGGCGGAAATTGCGAAAAAGCGCTAACCCAACGTCTGCAGGCTGCGCGCGCTTCAGGCCAGTTGCTGCAGCTCGTCGCGCATCTTGCGTAAAGCTTTGGCCTCGATTTGCCGGATTCGTTCCGCCGACACCCCAAATTCTTTTGCCAGGTCGTGCAGCGTGGCGCTGCCCACCGAGCCGTCGTCGTTTTCGTCGAGCCAGCGCGCCTGGACGATGCGGCGGCTACGGGCATCGAGCGCCTGCAGCGCCCGCTGCATGCCCTGGCCCTGCAGGACCTCCGCGTCGCGCCGCTCCAGGATCTGTGCAGGCTCCGCGCCCGGATCCTCCAGATAGGCGATCGGCCCGAAGGACTCCCCGTCTTCGTCGACACGGCCTTCCAGCGGCACGTCGCCTCCGGCCAGGCGCGTCTCCATCTCGGCCACGTCCTCGGGCTTGACATCGAGCTCGCGGGCCACGCCGGCGATCTCCTCGCGCGTCATCGTGCCCTGGTTCTTCTTGAGGCTGCGCAAGTTAAAGAAAAGCTTGCGCTGGGACTTGGTCGTGGCGACCTTCACCAGACGCCAGTTGCGCAGGACGTATTCGTGAATTTCGGCCTTGATCCAATGCAGCGCGAAGGACACGAGCCGCACGCCACGGTCCGGGTCAAAGCGCTTGACGGCCTTCATCAGGCCGATGTTGCCTTCTTGAACCAGATCCGCGTGGGGCAGTCCGTAGCCCAGGTAGTTGCGGGCCACGGAGACGACGAGCCGTAGGTGTGAGAGCACGAGCCGTCCGGCCGACTCCAGGTCGCCGCGCTCCCGGTAGCGGCGCGCAAGACGATATTCCTCTTCGGGCTGCAGCATCGGGATGCGATTGACCGCCGCCACGTACGCGTCGAAATTGCCCAGGCTCCCCGGCGAAAGCGCCAGAGCACCTTGGCCGTCCGATGCCGGCAGT
>Ga0187778_10000492_pt1 | contig 28137 bp, 25 predicted proteins | sample 1015_Q2_SP5_20_M_FD_132418 | JGI IMG/M metagenome (GOLD analysis project Ga0187778, IMG submission 132418) | Tropical peat soil microbial communities from peatlands in Department of Meta, Colombia - 1015_Q2_SP5_20_MG | ecosystem: Environmental > Terrestrial > Soil > Wetlands > Peat | place... | reverse complement strand
GAATATAGGTATAGAGGTGTTCCGAAACGGTCAGCCAGGCCGGTTATCGAGACATTTTCGCAATGCAGAACCGAAGGAGCGCCTTTGGAATCGTGATATTCAAAAGGCGAGCGCCAATGTCTGACACTCACGTCCGGTTCCCAGCGTCGCCTTTGACCCGCATCACAACCACTGTCTGATCGTCGAAGGCGTCTTCGCTCCCTGCGTGCTCAGTCACTGCCTTAAAGATTGCATCGACGACCGCTTCGGCTGACAAGGCACAACTGGCCGTAATAACCCGTTCTAAACGCCCGCGACCAAAGAGTTCTCGAGACTTGTTTTGCGCATCCAGGATGCCGTCACTGAAAAATACGAATAAATCACCCGGGCCGGGTTTGAAGCTGAATTCGTCATACTCGGCATCGTCAAACAATCCTAAAGGCAGCCCAGTAGCTTCGATAATTTCGATTTTGCCATCGTGGCAATAGACTGGCCGGGGTAAGCCAGAATTTGCAACTCGCAACTCCAGCCGCTGGTCATCCCACAGCGCGTAGATCAGAGAGACAAACTGGCCATCGATGCGCCGTTCACTGAGCGAGAAATTCACCGCCGACAGCATTTCAGAAGGTGACGGCTCGATCGGCGCGTGCGACCGCAGAATTCCGCTGACCAAAGCGGCATAGATCGCTGCCGGCGCTCCCTTGCCGCTGACATCGCCAACAACGATGGCCATGCGCGAGAGAGAATAGCTCATGAAGTCGTACAGGTCCCCGCCGATGGCCCTTGCCGGTACGAATCTGGCGGCGACCTCCAGATGGGGGATTTGCGGCAAGCTGTGCGGCAACAAGCGAAATTGCAACTCCCGCGCCATTGCCAGATCGCGCTCCAGTCGCGACTCCTGCTTGGCGATCTGCTCATACAACTGCGCGTTTTCGATTGCAATCGCCACCTGCGCTGCCAATGTTGTCACCGTGCGCTTGTGATCGTCGGTGAAAAAGCCCCGCCGCGTATGCTCCAGGTCGAGCACCCCGATCGCTTTCCCTTTATAAATAAGCGGCGCAGCCAACTCGGAACGCGTTTCAGGATTCAGTGCGATATAACGCGCATCTTTGCTGACGTCGGGCACCAGCACAGCTTGTTTGTGCTGCGCTGCATAACCCACCACACCTTGTCCGACGCTTATATCGTGCTTCAAATGTATATTCTCTTGAAAGCGCAGTGAAAATCGATGCTGCAGTTTTTCGCCGCTCGAGTCGAGCAGCAGAATGCTGAACATCTGATAGTCGATCAGGCGGCTCAGCAGCTCGGCGATCCGCTTTAGCAATTCATCGAGGTTCAGGATGGAGGTCAATTCACGTGCAATTTCATTCAGCAGAACCAGCGTGCGGGCCTGACGGGTGGTGCGCGTGTACAGGCGCGCATTCTCGATTCCCACCGCCATCCGCGATGCAATCAGCATCAACAACCGTTTGTGTTCTTCGGTGAAGTAGTCGGGTTCGCGGGATTCGATGTCAATCACGCCAATGACGCGATTTTTGACGACTAAGGGCAGGGCCAGTTCAGAGCGAACGTTCGGGACGGCAGAAATATAGCGTGGATCCTTGGTGACATCGCCAACCAGCACCGGTTCGCGCCCCTGCGCCGCGACACCGCTTACTCCGCAGCCCACTTTCACTCGGATGCGCTCGGCTACCTCCCGCGAATATCCGACTTGAAACCGGATGCGCAGCTCCTGAGTTTTCTCGTTCAGGAGCAGGATGGCAAAGATTTCGTAATCTATGACTTTGCGGACGAGTTCCGCCACGCGGCTTAGCGTGGTGTCCAGGTCGAGGGTAGTATTGACAACGTCCGCAACTTCAAGCAGAAGCGGATCGACTCTAGATTGAAATTCTGCCTCGGTAGCTGCCGTTTCCACGCCCCTATAATATCAGTCGCTTCGGTGAGCTTCGCCACCCTCGAATTTATGCAACCGTAGCGGTCTCGCTCGCGTATTGACTATTGTGAGCTGTTAAACTAGGGCATAGAAGGGGGTAAACATCATGCACCTCTTCGGTTTTGTGTTCTTCCCGTTTTTTGGCTTCGGCCTCGTGCTGTATTTTCTCCCGTCGATTCTTGCGCTTGCGCGAAGCAAACGGGACATCACGGCGATCTTTGTCCTGAATCTATTGCTCGGCTGGACCGCAATAGGCTGGGTAATTGCCCTGGTTTGGGCCTTAAAGCAAGACGTGCAAGTAGTAGTCCGCTGAATCTCGGCTGAAGCCTTCTCCACTCAGTCCACGGTATGCTTGGCCGTGTAGCCTTCGCGCGCAATGACCTGATACTTCACATCTTTTCCCTTCTGATCGTGCACTTTAAGCGGGCCGCCATCCGGGGCAATTACCTCCACTTTCAACTTCCGATAGCTGCCATCAAGCTTTGGGTTACTGGGGTGATAAGCAATCTGATATTGGTTGCGGATATCACCGGCGATGTCATGAAAAATCTCAGGGTATTCCGCCTGAAACCGCGGCTGATAGAAACGCCCGCCGGTGAGCCGGGCAAACGTCTGCATTTCGTTGTCGGCTTGATAGTAGTCCATCCGACTGACGGGAATACCCATGCCACGGGTCATTCCCGTGCAGTGGTTGACTTCGCACCACTCGCGCAGCGTCCACCCGATGCTGACGGGGAAAATAGTTACATCTTTTGTCGTTTTGACCTTCTTGATGGTCTGATCAAGATTGAGTTTGCTGAAGCTGTCGAAACCGGTACTGACCAGAATGATGTACTTGTGCCCTTCGATGCGGTCCAGACGGTCAAGCGTGTCATAAAGCGCATCGAACATATTGGTTTCTGAAAACCCTGGAATCCGCAGTTGGTTCAACGCGCCCAGGAGAGCCCCCTTGTCCTGGGTGAAGTCGACCAGAATCTGCGGCTTCATGTCGTAGTATTCCACCGCGACCCAATCGTCCTTCTTGAGGCTCTGCACAAAGCTGTATGAGGCCTGAAGAGCGTCTATCATGAAGGCGTAATTTGTGGCCGCATACTCAACCAGCAGTACCGCGGTTATGGGTGCCTCGGAAACATTGAAATTGCTGATAGTCTGCTGCACACCATCTTCGAAGATTCGGAAGTTGTCTTTGTGTAATGACGAAATGAACTGCCCATCTTTCGTCGTTACCATGACCGGCACTTCCACCAGAGGCACGTTCACCTGGATTGAATAATCCGGCATACCCTCAATTTTCTTGGGCTTCTCCGGTGGTGGAGGCGGAGGTTCCTCCTTCTTCTTCGGAATGGCATAGGGACCAACGTCTGTAGTGGGTCCGCCCGCCTCTGGCGGAGGGGCTTGCTGGTTAGGATTGGTCGGCGTTTGATCCTGGGCTGGAGTCGGAAGACTCCATGTAACCATCACAGTTGCGCACAGTACCATCAGCAGACGAAAACAGGCTTGCTTCAGGCTTTTCAATCCTGCGAATCGAAAATTAATGTTGCCGGACATCAAATGACCCTATGCTAGTATATGACGCAGAGCTTCGCGATGGGGATGTTTGCTGTGCTTCCGCTTTCCCTCCTTACTCAGCAAACAAAGCATAAAGCGAAGTGGCACCTTGCAGTTTGAGGATTGGTAGGCATCCTCCTGGGGAATTATGGTGACTGGACGAGGTCTTCTCGCCGCCGTTGTATCTTGCTTTTTGCTCTCGTTCGTAGCTGCTGCCCAACCGCCCAAACCTGTCGACACCATTCCCGTGGCACAGATCCATGCCGGGATGCGAGGGGTAGCCTACACCGTTTTTCAGGGTACGAAACCCGAGCCGATGGATGTAGAGGTTCTTGGCGTGCTGAAGAACGCCAACGGGCCCAAAGGCGACATCATCCTGGTTCGCCTCGGGGGCGCCAAGGCTGAATATACCGGCGTTGTGGCCGGCATGAGCGGCAGCCCGGTTTACTTCGACGGGAAACTTGCCGGTGCAGTGGCCTTCCGCATCGGAGAGTTTTCCAAGGAGCCGATCGCGGGTGTAACCCCCATCTCCGAAATGCTGGAGATTAGCGCCATTGACCAGACTCCTACATCAGTTCCGGTTGAAGCGAAAGCATCTACCGGGGCATCCAGCAAGACTGCCAGTCCGGGCGCCGGCTCTTCGCTTCAGAACTTCTCGAACTATCTCAAGCCAATTGAAACGCCGCTGGTTTTCAACGGGTTCTCCGAGGGCACGGTCCAGCGCTTCGCCTCACAGTTTGCCGCCTCTGGCATCGTACCGGTCATGGGTACGGGATCGGTGAGCGATGCCAAACAGCCAGACCCTCTGGAGCCGGGCTCCGCCGTTAGCGCCATCCTCGTACGCGGAGACATGGATATCGCCGCCACCTGCACCGTAACGTACATGGATGCTGAACATCTGTTGGCCTGCGGTCATCCGCTCATGCAATTTGGGATGATCGACATTCCCATGACAAAGGCTCAGGTGTTGGCCACCTTGCCGTCGCCGCTGAACGCCTTCAAGATTGTCAACGCTACTGAGCCAGTCGGTGCCTTCGTCCAGGACCGTCACAACGGCATTCTCGGTGAATTTGCCAGGAAACCCGAAATGATCCCGGTGACCTTAACCATTCACGCCGAGTCCGGGGACAATCAAATTCATTACGAAATTCTCAATAACGCTCGTCTGAGCCCGGTTGCGATGATGGCCACTGTCTTCAATGCCTTGCATGGAGTCAATGAATACGGTGAAGAAATTACCTATCGGATGAAGGGAAGAATCGGAGTCGAGAAATATCCCGATGTCGCCCTGCAAGATATGTTTGCCGCCGTCGATGGCGGACAGCCGCCTGCCATGCTGGCCGCGACTTCCTTAGGCGAACGCTTTAGCCGCATCTACGATAATCCCTACAGCATGCCCGAAATTAGCGGTGTGCAACTCGACTTCGACATCGTCCACGAACGGCGCTTCGCGCGTCTGGAGAGCGCTCGCACCGACGTAACGGAAGCGCGCCCCGGCGACAACATCACAATTGAAGCATTGCTGCGCCCCTATCGTGGCGACGCCATTCTGCAACACATTCCGGTTCAGATTCCCACTTCCGCATCCAAAGGACCGCTCCGCATCCTCGTCAGCGACGGCGATAGCTTAGACCATCTCCGTCACGGCTCACCGCTGATGGCACGCAAGTTGGACTTGGCATCAACCATCGCGTTCCTCAACCAGGAACACGTCAATAATCGCGTCTATGTGTCTCTGCTCGAAGCCAATCCGGAAGCCATGATCGCGGACAAGATCATGCCGTCGCTTCCCCCCTCCATAATGAATGTCATGGACGGCATGCGGGGCACGCAGGACATGGTGGTTTCGAACGAGTCTTCTGTCAATGAGACTTCGACCGCGCCCTTGGAGTACGTTGTCGCCGGTGCGCAGGTGCTCACGATCAACATCAAGTAGCTAAGCCGAACCGGGTTATCTGTTGGGCCGACCTACTGACTACTGGCTAATCACTACACGTGCTGTGCTAATCTGACTCTTCCTCCCTACTTTGTTCATGAGGTTCCAAATTGCAAATCCGTCTCAGTAAGTTGGTTCCTGTTCTGTGCCTCTTTGTCCCCGTTTTGGTGTTCGCCGATGGTACCCGCACTTGGGAGCAGTCCAAGTTCGACGATTTGATAAAAGGTACGCCCGATTCCGTAGCTATCTCTAACACAGGCGGCCTCGAACTGGCTCCGGCCTTCAAAATGCTTTCAACCACTCCCTCCACATATTTGTGGTCGATCGCTGCCGACCGGAACGGAAATCTCTACGCAGCGGCAGGCTCACCCGCCCGCGTCTACCGTATTAGCGCCGACGGTAAATCGGCGGTCATTTTCGAGCCCCATGAACTTCAGGTCCAGGCGCTGGTGGTCGACAAAAACGGTGTGATCTTCGCCGCTACCAATCCGGATGGCAAGATTTATAAAGTGGAACATCGCAATGCCGGGGCAAAGACAGACTCAGAAAAACCCGGCATTGATTCCGCCTGGAGTTCCTCCGTGTTTTTCGATCCTGATAGCAAATACATCTGGGCGCTTGCTTTCGACAAGGATCAGAACCTCTACGCGGCAACCGGCGATCCGGGTCAAATCCTTCGCATAAACCCCGATGGCAAAGAATCAATTTTCTTCAAGAGTGATGAAGCCAACATTCGGGTGCTAGCCTTTGACCCGAAAGGCGATCTTATTGCCGGATCCGATGGCAGCGGACTCATCTACAGGATTACTCCGAACGCGGATGCCTTTGTTCTTTATAGTGCGGCCAAGAAAGAGATAACCGCTCTCGCCATCGACAAGGACGGTACCATCTACGCAGCCGGTGCCGGTGAAAAGCATGGCGGAGTAGCGTCAGCTACTGGTGCCGGTTCTATTTCGATTTCGTCCCCAACGGCAGGCGCAGTGCAAACTTCTCCTTCCGCGTCACCCGCCGCTGTGGCTCCGGTCATCAGCGTCACATCTGCCCCGGCTGGGGGTTCGGAGATCTACCGGATCGCTCCCAACGGCTCCCCGGCACGCATCTGGAACTCTCATGAAGACCTCGTTTATGCCCTGGCCTTTGACCATCAAGGCCGTTTGCTTGCAGGAACCGGCAATCGAGGACACATTTTCGCCATCACCGGTGCAGATCAATACACAGATCTTCTCAAAGCCACAGCGAACCAGGTTACTGCCTTCAGTGCCGCCTTGGGGGGCGGGCTCTACGTTTCCACCAGTAACCTCGGAAAAGTATTTTTGTTAGGCGCGGAATCTGCCTCCGAAGGCACCTATCAGAGTGATGTCTTCGATGCGCATATTTTCTCCCGCTGGGGTCGGGCAGAATTTCGTGGCACTGGCAATGTCGATCTTTTCGTTCGTAGCGGTAACGTAGACAATCCCGACCGTAATTGGAGTCCGTGGAAGAAAATCGACTTGCAGAAGGATGCTCAGATCGGCGTGCCCGCTGCTCGCTTTGTGCAGTGGAAAGCTGTTTTGCATTACGGCGATCACCCACCTCGCGTGGACAGCGTAGCCCTAAGTTACCTCCCGGAGAATGTTCCCCCGGAATTTGATGAGGTCTCAGTGCAAGTCGGTGTCCGCTATCAGTCCGTGCCGAGACCCGCCGGGGCAGACCCCACGCAGCAGCATTTCGATATGGCTCCGCCCTCCACTCATGACAAGGATTCCATCGGGGTGAAGTGGCTTGTGCATGACGACAATGACGACCAAATGGTGTACTCGGTCTACTATCGCGGCGATGGCCAGACCCGCTGGCTTCTGTTGAAAGATGGTTTGACCGACAAGTTCTATTCCTTCGACGCCTCGCTGCTACCGGACGGCGGATACACCGTCAAGATTGTGGCTTCCGACGCTCCATCGCACTCTCCCGGGGAGGCGCTCACCGCCGACCGCGAAAGCGCGCGCTTTGAGGTGGACACCACACCTCCGCAAATTTCGAACCTGACAGCGTCGGCCGATGGCTCCAAAATTCACGTGAATTTTCGCGCCGCTGACAGTTTTTCGCCAATCAAGAGAGCTGAATATTCGGTTGATGCAGGCGATTGGCAGTACGTCGAGCCCGTGGGTCAAATCTCCGATTCAAAAACGGAAGCCTATGATTTCCAGGCTGCTGTTCCTGCCGATCTGCCGCCTCCGGTTAAGCCGCTGGAGAACAGCGCAGCGAATCAAGTCGAGCATGTCGTCGTCGTGCGGGTCTACGATCGTTACGACAATATGAGCTCCGCCAAAACGGTTATTCGCGCGAAGTGATCGAGTGAGATGGGTGGGTGACTCTTTAAAGATCAATCCCTCGAGTGTGGGATAACACGTTGTCTGCCCGTCGCAATTCCGGAAACTTCCACGCCCAGATTGCGATCACGAGCAGTGTGCCGACGCCTCCCAGAACGACCGCCGGCACAGTCCCGAACCAATGGGCCGTCACGCCTGATTCGAATTCGCCAAGCTGATTCGACGCGCCAATGAACAGCATATCCACCGCATTCACGCGTCCGCGCATTTCATCGGGAGTTCCGAGTTGCACCAGAATCGCCCGGATCACGACACTCACCATGTCGCTTGCACCCACCAGCAGCAGTGAGACCAGCGACAGCACGAGATTGTGGGAAATCCCAAAAACAATCGTGAAAACTCCGAACCCGGCCACAGACCACAGCATGATCGGTCCTGACTTGCCTCGGATGGGCCGATGCGCAAGCAGAATCGCCATGATGCCTGCGCCTACGCCAGGAGCGCTGCGCAACAAACCAAGCCCCCATGGGCCGGTGTGCAATATCTCTCGCGCATAGACGGGAAGAAGCGCGACGGCTCCGCCGAGTAGCACGGCAAACAGATCCAGCGAAATGGATCCCAGAATAAGCTTGTGTGCCCAAATGTAGCGGAATCCGGCCAATATGGTCGCCGTCGATATCGGTCCTCGGGAACCGGGCATCCCTTGTGCTCTAATCCGCTGGGTCGTAAGCGACGCCCCCGCACCAACTACCATCGCGACCGCGTACACTCCGGCAGCACCATGAAAGAGCGCGTACAAAAGCCCTCCACAGGTAGGACCCAGAATTGTTGCGGCTTGGAAGATGGTCGAATGCCACGCGACTGCATTCGAAAAATGCTCCTGTGGTACCAGTTGCGGAAGTAGGGAGCGGCTCGCCGGAAAGCTGAAGGCTCGTATTGACCCCAACAGAATCACCACCGCGTAGATTGGATAGACTGATCCAGTTCGAAGTAGCGAAATTACCAGCAGTAACCCCGAGCAAACAGCCGACGCCGCATAACAGGCAACGAGGACTTTCCGGCGGTCGTAGCGGTCCACCGCATGTCCGGCGGGTAAGAATAGCGCAAACCCGGGAAGAAACTGTGCCAGACCGATTAGTCCCAGGTCGAGAGGACGGCGGGTAATCTCATACACCTGCCACGCCACCGCGACCGCCTGCATTTCCAGCGCAATGACGATGCAAAAGCGCGCGGCCAAGTATGCTTTGAAATCCCGATACCCCAGAGCAATTCGCCCCGCGGACGTGGACTCGGCAGCTGTCGCCATCTCGTTACTTTACAATGGATGAATCCCGCGATGACTCGATGGCTCGATCTTGCGGCATGGATCGCCTGCATCATCTATTCCACCATCCCCACTTTCTGGTTCATGGTTCATCCGCGAGCGGAGTATTGGCGCTCGCGGAGGCGCTCGCCATATCTCACTCTGCTGCCTGCCTGGATTTTTATGTGGATCGTTCTCGCGGTATTGACGGCTCCGTGGCGTCTTGCGAGGCTTTATTCAAGTAAGTGGGGGTGGATCCTGGCAATCCTGCTGTTCGCAATGGGATTTTGGCTCTATTCGCAATCTGGCAAGCATTTCAGCGCGAAGCAGTTGGGGGGTATTCCCGAGCTTGTTCCCGCCCATCACGAGCAGCATCTCGTGACCACCGGCATTCGCGCTCGGGTGCGGCATCCCGTCTACCTTGCTCATCTTTGCGAAATGCTGGCCTGGAGTTTGGGAACAGGTTTGATCGTCTGCTTTGGGCTCACTGCAATTGCGGTGCTTACCGGCTCAATTATGATTCGAATGGAAGACGCAGAACTGTCCCGAAGATTTGGACCGCCCTACGAGGAGTATAAGCAGAATGTTCCGGCGCTTCTGCCAAGGTTAGGCCGCCGTTCTTGATCGATTAAGGCCGGATCCGCTAAGAGATCCTGTCGTTATCGCGCCTGTTCAGGAGATCTGAGACGATTCGACGAACGCATGCTCGGACTTCAATCCCCCAGCGCGCTTTATGTCCATCAACTCCGCCGCTTTCTTCGCAATGTGCTCGGCGCTGACCTCGAATTCCTTGATCAGCTCCCAGGGCGCGCCCGAGTCGCCGAAACGGTCCTTCACGCCAATTGCTCCCGTGATGACCGGCATTCCGTATAACAGCGGAGTTTCCGTAATCACGTTGCTGACACGCCAAGCTAGAGGACCAATCTGGTGCTCTTCTGCAGTCACAATCACTCCGGTTTCGCGGGCCGCACGCAGAATCGCAGCTTCATCAATTGGCTTAAGCGTATGCATGTTAATAACGCGGGTCTCGTAACCGTACTCTCTCTTCAAAATCCATGCCGCCCGCATTGCCTCGGGAACCATTGGCCCGCATGCAATGATTGTTAAATCTTCGTCCTCATCCTCGTGATCGGCGGCAAAAATGGTCTCGAATGCGTCGGCAAAATTCGCGTCCTCGCCGCGCAAACGAATCACATTGGCCTGTCCAAACTGAAATGGAGTGTACTGATCTGTAACGATGGGAGTCGACTCGCGAGCAAACCGTATGTATTTCGGGCCGCGATGCTTCAACAGCAGGTAATCGGTTGCCTTCTTGGTCTCATTCACATCACAGGGCACCACAACCGACATGTTGGGCAGCCCGCACATGGCGAACAGATCTTCCAGCGCCTGGTGCGTCGCTCCATCTGGCCCTACCGACACTCCGCCGTGAGCCCCCGCAATCAGGACATTAAAGCTCCCGTAACATATCGATGTTCGAATCTGGTCCAGATTTCTGGCAGCCGCGAACGTTGCATACGTCCCCAGCACGGGCAGCTTGCCTTCCTTCGCTAGTCCTGCCGCTGCGGATGTCGCCGATTGCTCTGCAATCCCCATGCTGATCCAGCGGTTCTTGCGCTCTGGTTTACTGGTGTAGAACTCACTAATCGTGATCGACCCGGAAATATCCAGGCCCAGGCAAACCACGCGCTCGTCATCACCATTCTCCGCCAGGGATTGCCCAAAACCCATGCGCGTGGGCTTCATCTGCGCTTTCATGGTCTCTGTGGCATTCCACCAGTAATTCCGGGTGAACTTCGGCATCTTCGCCTCAAGCTGGCGATCGACCTCATGCTGATATTGCTTTGCTTTCTCCAGCAGCCGCTGCACCGGAATTCTCTCAGTGACACCCAGCTCCGCGAGCCCTTTCATCATCTCCTCGTAGTTCGGCGATTTTCCGTGCCATCCGGCAACACCCTCTATGAAACTTACGCCCTTGCCCTTGACCGTGTTGGCCACGATCAAGGTTGGCTTGCGGAGGGCGGTTGACTTCGCCTCTTCAAGGGCCTCGACCACCAGCTTCATATCGTGGCCGTCGATATGCATGACCTCCCATCCGAAACTTCGGTACTTTTCTTCCAAGGGATCAATATTCATCACTTCGGAAACCAGGCCGTCGATCTGCAGGCGATTCTTGTCCACAATGCCAATAAGGTTATCGAGTCCGTAGTGGGCGGCTTCCATCGCGGCTTCCCAGATTTGACCCTCCTGCTGCTCACCGTCGCCCATAATGCAGAAGGTTTTGTAATTCTTCTCATTCAGCTTTCCGGCCAGTGCAATCCCTACGGCTACACTTAGACCTTGTCCCAGCGATCCCGTTGATACCTCCACCCCGGGCAGTTTCAGCCAATGCGGGTGGCCCTGATATGGCGACCAGAGCTTGCGCAGCAGAACGACGTCATCAATCGGGCAAAATCCGGCAAAGGCCAATCCGAGATACAAGCTGGGCGCTTTGTGACCGGTCGACCAAATGATCCGGTCGCGGTCCGCCCAGGACGGATCCCATGGATCGTGCTCAGCTACTCGAAGGTAGAGTGCAGCGGCGATGTCCATGATCGAAAGCGTGCCGCCCGCGTGCCCTGAGCCGGCCGCACACAGCGCCACCAGATCGTAGCCGCGCATCAGCCTGGCGGCGTCTTCCAGTTCTTCAACCGTATATTTGCGAATAATTTCGCCGGATACAGAATTCCTGATGGCCATAGTCGGGTCCCCTGGCGCGGCGTGGAGGAATCAATGCCTGCGCATGACTGCGATGGATTTCCACAAAATCGAGTCTAGGTGGGAATGTCTCTCGTACTCAGTGCGCCTTATCACAACGCGGTGTGACGTTGGTTGCCTGCGAACCCCTGTTGTTGTGATCCCCAGTGGAGCGAGTGGTTTAAACAGCCGCTAGAACCGCCAGCGGGTTGCGGCGTTCAGCGATTTCTTCTCGTCAAGGGCAAATACAACTGTCGGGCGGACCGCGTAAATCGGCTCCTTGAGCGTCAAGATCGGCTCTTCAAACGAGGACATGTCCCAATCGTATTTCTTCTCATAAAGTCGAAGAAACCTGCGGCGCAGTTCGACATCGCCAACTTCTTCTGCAATTCCTTCCAGAACGACAGCATGGTCGGCCTGGTCGGTTCCGATCGCGCAGCGATCATTGGCGCTAAGATTTTTCGCCTTGCGCGACTGCCTCCCCGAGCTGAAATAAAACCTTCCGTCCATCCACAGTCCCCAAACGATCATCAAATGCGGCCGGCCATCTGGACGCACTGTCACCACCCAGTAGTTGTGGCTTTTCTTCAACTGGTGTTCCGCCCACTTCCAGGGCAACAGGCCCTTAGTCCCTTTCGGCAGGCCGTAACCTGGCATGTAGGGACGGCTCGCCTTCGGCACAGTCGAAGCCTTTACCTTGGAATGGCGCATGATTACACCAAGATTGGTTACTGAGCCGCGAGCTATCCTTCGCGCTTTACAGATTCTTTCTCGTCCACTGATCGATCCGCTCCAGCGCTTTATTCAAGTTGTCTAAAGAGTTGGCCACACTGAAGCGCAGGTATCCTTCTCCATACTCCCCAAAGGCAGTCCCGGAAAGGCAAGCCACGCCCGCCTCTTCCAAGAGCGCATCCGCCAGCTTCTTCGATCTCCAACCAGTCTTGGTAATGTTCGGGAACACATAAAACGCACCCTTCGGCATGCGGCACGAGAATCCCTTGATGCGATTTAGCCCTGCCACAAACGCGTCCCGTCTGCGTTGAAACTCACTCCGCATGTGTTCAACCGAAGATTGATCTCCGCGAATAGCTTCAATGCCAGCCACCTGGGTAAAGCTTGCCGTGCACGAATTGGAATTCGTCATCAGACGCGTGATATGCGTCGCCAGATCCGGGCGCATCACGCCATAACCCATTCGCCATCCCGTCATGGCATAGGTCTTGGAAAAGCCGTCCAGGAGAATGGTGCGCTCTTTGAAGCCCGGAACCGACATGATCGAGTAGTGCTCACCGTCGAAAATCAATCGGCAATAAATCTCATCCGACAAAACCATAACATTGCGATCGCCGATGGCTTCTGCGATCTCCCGAATGTCCTTTCGGTTAAGCACGCCGCCGGTGGGATTATGGGGCGAATTCAAAATGATAAGCTTCGTTCGATCGGTGATCAGGGCCGCCAACTCGTCCACGTCGAGGCTGAAATCTCTTTCCTCGTGCAACCGGACCGGCACTGCCTTGGCGCCGAGATAGTTAATCATCGACTCATAGATCGGGAACCCCGGATTCGGATAGATGACTTCATCGCCCTCATCTGCCAAGGCCAGCAGGCTGAAGAAGATGATCGGCTTGCCTCCCGGAACGACAACTACCTCGTCGCTCGTCACGGGCACGCCGCGTGATCGGCTGACTTCTTCCGCGATTGCCTGCCGTAACTCCGGCAAACCCGCCGACGGACCGTAATGCGTCCAGCCACTGTGTAGGGCTTTAACCGCTGCTTCGACAATATTTCCAGGGGTATCGAAGTCCGGCTCGCCAATTTCCAAATGGACGATCTCTTTGCCCTGGCGCTCCAGCGCCCGGGCCTTGTTCAATACCTCGAAAGCTGTCTCGGTACCAAGCCGCGACATGCGCTCGGCCAGACGCAGCTCGTATTGGGTAGCCTTTTCCATCGTAAGGGTAGACATTATATTCCTCCCCGGCGCAGACGACGTTCGCAGCATGCGGCGAGTCAGCGGAACCGCTAGATCACGCGACACTATTATCCAATGCCACTCGAATCTCGTCAGCTTCTGACATCACCGGCACAAGTGACTCGCCAACCGCCTTCCTTCTGCGCTGGCTGAAGAAACTTGTTCGCGACATCATGCCGCTGTTGTTGACATCCCTGGAAATAGACCGTCACTCCAGTGAGCACCTGATGCCATCGCAAAATGCATCGCCAGACGGCACCAGATTTTGGGCGAAAATGAACTTTTCCCAGTCGCTTTGCGTCCTATGTTAAAGCATCATGTATGAGGCCTGCGGAATGTATATTCCTGCGATGCGACAAAGGGATACTCAGGATCATCCTTATGACTAACGAGATTCAACGCGGGGATTCGCTCGAAGCCGCTACATCGGCGACAACCCGTCCCCAGCCCACGCTGCGGAAAGTCTTTATCGGTCCTCGTGGGTTGCGCGCAGGATGGAAGGTTCTCATTTTCGTCCTGATCTTCTTCGCTGGGGTTCTCTGCCTGCAACCTCTAGGCAGGCTGCTGGGCCAGATTAACCCCAAGGCGCCGCCACCGCCCGGAGCGGCTCTTCTGCATGAATTCCTTGGCATGGCTGCCGTCCTCATCGCCACCGCCATTATGGCCAAATTTATCGACCACAAACCCTGGGGTTACTTTGGAACACCTCTGCAGAACGCATTTCGCTCGAACTTCTGGATCGGGGCTGCCGTCGGACTTGGTACATTGGCCCTGCAACTCGAAATCATGCATTTTTGCGGATGGTTCGACTATGGCACGCAGCAGCTTCATGGCGCCGCAATTGTTGCCTATGGCGGCCTTTGGGCTCTCATGTTTCTGTGCGTCGGAGTGACCGAAGAAGGTGTTCTGCGCGGTTATGTGCAGCGTGTCACCACCGATGGGCTGAGCAGGTTACCCGGAGGCTGGAGTTTCTGGACTTCCGCTCTGCTCTTCTCAATTGTCTTCGCGGGTGGACATATCTCAAATCCCGGCGAAAACAGGTTCGGCATCATTATGGTTCTCATCGACGGCATGGTCATGTGCTTTAGTCTTTGGCGTACCGGCGATCTTTGGTTTGCTATCGGCAATCACGCTGCCTGGGACTGGGGCGAGACCTTCCTGTTCGGGACACCCAATAGCGGCTTTCGCGGCCAGGACGTTCTTATGAATCCGTCCTTTCACGGCCCTCTTCTGCTTGCCGGAGGTACCGACGGTCCCGAAGGTAGTGTGCTGGTGTTGCTGTCAGAGGCGCTGGTCGTCCTGCTTATTGCCTTCATCTATCATCGGCGAAGGTTTCCGCTGATCACCGACCATATTCCGGCTGAACAAGGCGATCTTCAGGTGACTTACGCACCTCCTGACCCCGCGACGCGGAATTAACGGGCTCGTTGCAGAGGCAAGGCTGTCACGGAATCTAGGGGACAGTTGTGCACATAACCGTTGAGCTGACCTCCTTCGAGCTTGTTTATTACCTGAGTTCAAGTCCATTGCTCGGCCCTCGGTCAACGACGAATCAACACCAACTCAAGTAAAATAAAAGCTTGCAACCTTTGCCGATCCCGTCCGCCGGCGACTTCCGGCGGCGCCTTGAGAGCCAATGCGGCAACTGACCCGTCTCATTCGCTACGTGGCCCCGTATTGGTGGCAACTTCTATCTTCTGTTTTGTTGATGGCATTGGTTGGCCTGCTCGACGCCTTCCGCGTTCTGCTGGTTGGGCCAGTGCTGGACCGCGTGTTGAATCCTTCCAGCGGCTCGAACGACATTCGGCTTTTTACCATCCCTGGAACTGGTCACAACATTTACCTGCAGCAGTTCGTGCCCTCGCACCTTCACAATGCGTGGACAATCGTTGCTTACGCCCTTGTTGCCTCAACCGTGTTGAAGGGAATCTTCGATTACGCTGGCACATACCTGGTGAACTATGCCGGATTCGGCATGATCACCGACTTGAGAAACAACCTGTACGACTCCGTTCTGCGGCGCTCGGCAACTTTCTTCCAGAAACACACGACCGGCACATTGGTTTCAACCATTGTGAACGACATCGAGCGCGTGCAGTACGCGATGTCGACAGTAATGGCGGAGTTTCTGCAGCAGCTGTTTACGTTGATCTTCACCGCCATCGTGGTTGTGCTTCTCGGCGGAAAACTCGCCTGGGTGTTATTGCTGTTTGTGCCATTCATTATTTATTCGGCGGGAAAGATCGGACGAAGAGTACGGCACACCACTCGCCGTGGCCAGGACAAACTGGCGGACATTCAAAACATCCTGCATGAAACCATTACCGGCAACCGCATCGTCAAGGCGTTCAACATGGAGTCGTGGGAGATTGCCCGGTTTCACAAAGCAGCGCGACGTCTTTTCTGGGCTAACCTGCGGTCCGTGGCCGCGGCCGCGATCAGTTCCCCACTCATGGACATTTTCGGTGCCATCGCGATTGCGCTGTTACTCCTGCTGGGCCGCGAACAGATTGCTCATCAGCGCATGACAGCCGGAGTTTTTTTTGCCTTCATCGTTGCCGTGTTCAAGCTCTACGATCCAGTACGCAAGTTTGCCCTTTTTAACAACAACTTCCAGCAAGCCCTTGGAGCATCCTCAGAAATCTTCAAGTTTATGGATACCCAGGATGATGTGCGCGAACGACTGGACGCCGATTCGCTACCTCCGTTTTCGCGCTGCATTAAGTTTGATCATGTCACCTTCTCCTATGAGGCCAACGGCGATGAAGGTCGCGAAATTCTGCGCGACATCGATTTGGAAGTCCGTGCCGGCGAGGTCCTGGCCGTCGTGGGCTCCAGCGGTGCAGGGAAGAGCACCCTGGTTCACCTCGTTCCCCGCTTCTTCGATGTAAGCTGTGGACGATTGCTGATCGATGGTCATGATGTGCGCGACGTCACTTTGGCTTCGCTGCGCTCGCAGATCGGCGTTGTCTCCCAGGACACCGTCCTGTTCAACGATACCGTGCGCAACAACATCGCGTATGGGCAGCCTAATGTTTCACAAAAGAACGTGGAAGTTGCTGCGCGAGCCGCACTGGCCCACGATTTCATCATGGACTTGCCTGCCGGCTATGACACCGTCATTGGCGAACGCGGCATCCGGCTTTCAGGTGGCGAGCGCCAGCGCGTCGCAATTGCTCGCGCCCTGCTCAAGAACGCTCCGATCCTGATTCTCGATGAGGCCACCTCCGCTCTGGATAGTGAATCCGAGTCGCTGGTGCAATCGGCTCTCGCAAACCTGATGGCGGGACGCACTGTTGTCGTCATCGCGCACCGCTTATCCACCGTACGCCGTGCTGATCGCATCGTCGTGCTGGAAAACGGCTTTATCACGGACGTGGGCAGTCACGAAACTCTGATGAAGAAGTTTGGCACGTATCGTCGACTCTATGATCTGCAATTCGTCGATCTGGAACCGCCGAAAGTGGGTACAGTTTCGGGGAGATCGTAATCACCATGCCCATCCGATCCATGACGGGGTTCGCGCAAGTCAATGGGCAGGTAAACAGCAAACTGAATTTCACCCTGTCGCTCAAGTCCGTCAATCACCGTTTTCTCGATTTGCACTTCCGCATGCCTGCCGACAGCGATGCTCTGGAAATGAAGCTGCGCCGCAAACTCAAGGAACAGATGGCACGCGGCCACGTGGAATTGACTTTGAATCTCCAGCCGTCTGGCGGGGCCAGCTTCGCTTTGAATCATGAACTGGTCGGAGGTTACATACAGGCATTTCGTGGTGCTGCGGCCGAGTTTGGGTTGGCCGCCGAACCCGATCTCAACGTCATTCTGCGAATCCCCGGCGCTCTGGACTCAGCAGGCTTGCCCAGAGACTCGGAATTGGACACAGTCGTCCTCTCCAGACTGGATGAGGCCCTGCATCGCCTGAACGAGATGCGGGAGGAAGAAGGCCGAGGCACCGATCGCGAACTTCGTCAGCTGATGAAGCATGTGCAGCGTGCCTGCCGGGAAATCGAAAAGCATCGCCAGGCAACGCTGCGAACTTATACCGAGAAACTGAACGCACGTCTCCAGGAATTGATTGGGTCGCAGGTCGAACCCGAGCGCATTCTGCAGGAAGCCGCGCTGCTGGTCGATCGCAGCGATATTCAGGAGGAGCTTGTTCGCCTCGATAATCACGTGAAACATTTCGTTGCGTTGCTCGATGACGGCGGCGAGATCGGGAAGAAGCTGGACTTTCTGCTGCAGGAAATGAATCGCGAAGCAAACACCCTACTTTCGAAGACTTCCGGCTTGGCAGGCGAAGCGCTGAAGATCACTGGGTGCGGATTATCCATGAAGTCGGATATCGAAAAAGCTCGCGAACAGGTGCAAAACCTCGAATGACGAACGTCTATATCATTTCCGCACCCTCCGGTTCGGGAAAATCCACGCTGGTGGAGAAAGTGCGGAAGATTGTTCCTCGTCTCGACTTTTCCATCTCGTATACGACCCGGCCGCCGCGCGGCAACGAACGTGATGGCGTCGAGTATTTTTTCGTGTCGCGCGAGCAGTTTGACCAGATGGTCCGTCGCAACGAGTTTCTGGAATATGCCGAAGTCTTCGGCAACTGCTACGGCACAGCAAAACGATTCCTGGAGCAGGCCCAGCAGAGGGGCCATGACCTCTTGCTCGACATCGACGTGCAAGGTGCAGCGCAAATCAAACAAAAAATTCCAGAGGCGGTAAGCATCTTCATTCTTCCACCCGATCGCAAGACTTTGGAGGCGCGATTGCGCCACCGCAGCCTTGATAGGGAAGATGTGATACAACGGCGGCTGGTCACGGCCAGCCGGGAGATTGAGAAATACGGCGAATACGACTATATTTTGATTAACGACCGGCTGGAAGATTCCGTGGAAGCCCTTAAAGCCATCCTGCTTTCGGAGCGGCTGAAAAATACGGGATCGACCGACGCAGAAACGCTGGCCATAGCCGAACGTTGCAGGTTACGCAACGTCGGTGAGCGGTTACAACCGATCTTGGCCTCGTTCACAACCGCAGTTACGCCGGGCGGACGCTGAAGCGACAGGGAGAGATTATGAAGTTGATGGATGGTTTCGACAGTAACTATCGTTACATCCTGGTAGCCGCTCGTCGCGCCAGGCAATTACAAGGCGGCGCGCCTCCAGTGATCGACACTAATTCCCGCAAACCCTGCCGCATCGCCCAGGATGAGATTAAGGCCGGCAAAGTGAAGTGGTTGATCCCCGAAACCCCCAAGTCGGCAGCGGAAGTGGCCAGCGAAACGCTCGAAAAGGCGCTCGGCCAAGAGTAGGGAATTGACGATTTGTGACCATCGATTGTTGAATCCTCTACTCCTCCGCCCAATCAACAATCTAGAATTAACAATATGAAGATTGCCGTTGGTGTCAGCGGTGGTATTGCCGCCTATAAAGCCGCCGAAATCGTTCGTCTCCTGCAAGAGTGCGGCATTCGGGTGCAAGTCGTCATGACGAGCGCGGCCCAGGAGTTCGTTCGTCCTTTAACCTTTGCAGCGCTTTCCGGTGAGAAGGTCATTACGGATATGTTCGCCGCTGGAAACGAAACGCCGAACATCGACTCCGCTATCGAACACATTGCGGTAGCTCAGACCATTGATGCGTTGCTGGTCGCGCCAGCGACGGCCGACATCATCGCCAAGTTCGCGCAAGGCATCGCCAACGATTTTCTTAGCACTCTCTACCTTGCGACCACTGCTCCCGTTGTGATTGCCCCCGCGATGAACGTCAACATGTGGAATCATTCCGCGACCCAGGCGAACTTGGAGATTCTGAAAAAGCGCGGCGTGCGAATCGTTGAACCCGGGACCGGTTATTTGGCGTGTGGGATGACAGGGCCTGGCCGCCTTGCAGAAAACGAAGCGATTGTCGCCGCGGCGCTCGAAGCGCTCGGCGTTTCCCAGGAGTTGGCCGGAGAAACGGTTCTGATTACTGCCGGGCCTACACGGGAGAAAATCGACCCGGTCCGCTATCTTACAAACCGCTCCAGCGGCCGGATGGGTTATGCCCTGGCCGAAGCTGCTTTTCGTCGAGGCGCGCGGGTTCTCTTGATTACTGGACCGACTTCTCTAACGCCGCCCGGAGCGGCCGAGGTTACCCAGGTGGAATCCGCCCAAGAAATGCGCGATGCAGTATTGCGGCTTTTGCCGCAAGCCGGCGTTGTCATCAAAACCGCTGCCGTTGCTGATTACCGCCCGAAGTCAGCGCAGTCGCAAAAGATCAAGCGCAGCGGTCCAATGAATTTGGAGCTTGAGCCCACAGCCGATATCCTCGGCGAAGTCGCACGGCACAAGCAGTCCCAGATCGTTATCGGCTTTGCGGCGGAGACACAGAATGCCCTGGAAAACGCACGCAAGAAATTAGCTACGAAATCTCTCGATGCCATCGTCGTCAACGATGTTTCACGCGAAGGCATCGGGTTCGACTCGGATCGCAATGCAGTAACGATCATCACGCAGACCGAAGTGATAGACGTTCCCGAGACCACTAAGTGGGAAGTCGCCCAACGCGTGCTGGATCAAGTCATCCGTTTACGTGAAGGCAAAGCTGCCCTCAAAACCTAGTTGCTGCGTCGATTCCGATTTAAGGCTGGCCGTACTTTTCCACGGTAATTCCTGTTAATCTCTCGTCGACACAATGACGCTTATCCTTGATCCCAATCTAAAGCAAGCTCTAGCTGAACGCATCAGGTTCTATAACGAATTGGGAATTTACGACTTCTACCAGCGGCCACTGCCCAAGGCAGCGTCGGTTGAACTCGAACCAGAAGAGCGCAAGGAAATGGCACGAACGATTGCATTGCCCGTCACCGAAGAAGATATGTTCGCCCCTGCAAAGCCGGAATCTGGCGCTACAGATCCAGGCAAAGCTTTGCGCATTATCCGCGAAGATTTAGGCGATTGCACACGTTGCCTGCTGCACAAGCAGGGCCGCAAGCAGATCGTGTTCGGAGTGGGTAACCCCGAAGCGGATCTGATGTTCATTGGCGAAGCGCCAGGCGCAGATGAAGATGAGCAGGGCGAACCGTTCGTCGGCCGCGCTGGGCAGTTACTGAACAACATGATCAAGGCGATGGGGCTTCGCCGGGAAGACGTCTACATCGCTAATATCATCAAGTGCCGCCCGCCGGGAAACCGCACCCCGGAGCGGGATGAATGTGAAACCTGCTCCCCATTTCTGCTGCGCCAGATCGCGGTGATAAAACCGAAGGTCATTGTGGCGCTGGGCGCTGTGGCAGCAAAAACATTGCTCGCCATCAACGCTCCGATGGCAGAATTGCGAGGCCGCTGGTATGACTTTCGCGGAACGAAGCTGGCGGTGACCTATCACCCGGCGTTTCTCCTCCGCGATCCGCGCCAGAAGAAAGAAGCCTGGAAGGACCTGCAACGGGTCATGAAAGAGTTGAACCTGCCGATTCCCACCAAGCCAGTGGAGTAGATTTTCACAGCCGGAAAGGAGCTGCCAGCAGACGCGCTGGCAGCATCACCGCTGCCCAGATCAATTCCAACACTCCGTGCACTGCAATCCCAATAATCCGAAATGGCAGGAGCAACAACCACACGATTGGATAAAGCACCAGCGCGAATAGAGCCAGAGGCCAGCAGATGATTAGGAGAATGCACCATAAGAAGAAAGCAGCCATAGAATTTTCCCCTCTAGTGCAGTTTACGCAAAACGCTGCGAAGCAGTTCCGCCTATTAACGTCGAGATCCGGAATGCGACAGTAGACATTTAGCCGAGAAGGATGCAGTATTACGCACTATTAATTCAACGATAATAGGAACTTACGACCCAACTGGCTTAATCCTTTAACGACACCGAAGTACCCCCTGGCGTTCACTTCGTGGGTCAACCCGGACTGTTTTTCTGGTATTCTCATTCGTTTTACCCCGAGGGCCATTGCGGTGGAACGGCGCGGACAGAAGCATCATCGAGAACGGCTTGGGGAAGCCTTGCGTGAGGAAATCGAGACGATGGTCGAGGGCGAACTGGGTGACCCCCGAATCGGCTTGGTAAGCGTGAGCAAGGTTGAAATGGCGGAGGACTCCCGCTCGGCGCGGGTATATGTCGAAGTCGAAGGAGATGATGCAGAAGCCAACCGGACGCTCGAAGGACTGGCGGGTGCCGTGGGCTTTATCCGTCATGAGCTGGCCGAGCGTTTGCATCTGCGGCGAGCCCCAGAATTGTTTTTCCACTTGGACCGCTCAGAGAAGTATGAATCCCGCATCAACGAGCTTTTGAGTCGGGCCAGGAAGAAAAGCAAAAAAGTTAACTGATCTTATGTTGCAGAAGATCCTGAAGGAAATCGGGCAGCGCCAGCGGTTCCTGCTAACGACTCACGCTCGCCCTGACGGCGACGCCATCGGTTCGGCCCTGGCGTGCAGCCAGATATTGCGTCTCATGGGCAAGGAAGCTGAGGTCGTGCTGCGCGAAGGTGTTCCGCGAATCTATCAACGGCTACCGTTCGCGGATACGGTGGTTACAGCTGAGCGTGTAAATGGCAAGTACGAAGCCGCCATCCTTCTGGAGTGCGACAGCATTCAGCGGACTCGTCTGGAGGGGCTCGAAAGCGGATTTCTGATCAATATTGATCATCACGTCAGCGGCCGCCCCTTCGCGCATGTGAACTGGATCGATCCCAACGCGGTTGCAACGGCTGAGATGATTTACAAACTCGCACGCGAGGCAGGAGTGAAGATTTCCCCTCAAATTGCCAGTTGCATCTATACGGCGGTAATAGCCGACACCGGTTCCTTTATGTTTGAGGGCACTAATGAGCACACTTTCGCATTGGCCCGGGAGCTGGTATTGGCAGGGGCAAACCCCGTCCACTGCGCTCGCAGCATCTATTTCGGACATTCGACCGCCAAGATGCGTTTGTTGGGTGCAGCCCTTTCCAACCTGCACCGCGAAGGACATCTGGCTTGGATTTGGGTGACTCGCGAGCAGATGGAGCGAGTTGGCGCAAAAGAAGAGGACTGCGAGGGTCTTGTTAACTACGCCCTGTCGATCCATGACGTGGAGGTTGCGATCTTTTTCCGTGAATTGCCGGATGGACGGATTCGCGCCAGTCTGCGGAGCAAGGGACAAGTCAATGTCTCGACTATTGCCGAGGAGTTCGGTGGAGGCGGTCACAAATGCGCGAGCGGGTGCTCGGTGGAGGGCCCGCTGTCCATCGCGGTCGCCCATGTGGTGGACCAACTTCGCGCCCGATCTTCCGTACAATAATCACCCATGCATATTTCGCTTGCTCAAGAACTGGCCTCCTTTGTCGGTGCGCTCTTAATTCTCATTGCGTACGTAGGGCATCAGGTGGGGTGGGTGAACTCCCGTAAAGCCCCATATAACATCCTGAATGCGGCGGGTTCAGCCATTCTCGCCTACATTGCATTCCGACCATTCCAGCTTGGATTCGTTGTGCTGGAAGTTGTTTGGGCGCTGATCAGTCTTTACGCGCTGCTAAGGCCCGGTTCTGAGAGCTGATGGGTAATTCTTGAGTGCTAATGGCACTTCGGCTCTACAATCAAAATCATCAATCAAAAGTTAAAAATCGACACCGCCGTCGCCTCGTCGGGCTCTCGTTTTCGCACGGATTGGTTCTTGTTGGCTGGATTCTGCGCATTCCTCTTTTTTTACGGGCTAGCGAACTTTGGGTTGATCGGCGCTGATGAGCCTCGGTACGCGCAGATTGCGCGCGAAATGCTGGTGCGCCACGATTGGGTGACACCTGTGCTCGGAGGGCAGCCCTGGCTTGAAAAACCGCCACTCTACTATTGGCAAACAATGGTTGCTTACAGCGTCTTCGGCGTCAGCGATTGGGCGGCGCGGCTGCCTTCTGCGCTTGATGCCGCGTTGATGGTACTCGCGATTTGGCTCTTCTGCGGCAGATATCTTCCCAGCCTTGAGTCTGACGGTGCACTGATGACTGCTTCTGCCGCCGGGATGATCGGCTTCGCTCGCGCTGCATCCCCTGACATGCCGCTGGCGGCAACGTTCACAATCGCCATGCTGGCTTGGTACGTATGGTATGAAAGCGGAACCAAATGGACCCTGGCCGTGAGTTATGTTGGTCTCGGACTTGCCACACTGGCAAAGGGCCCGGTGGCTCCGTTTCTGGCCGCAGTTGTTATTGTGATTTATGCCGCTGTAAAGAACGATTACACGCTGCTCTGGCGTACGTTATGGGTTCCGGGCGGTCTCCTTTACCTCTTAGTCACTTTGCCCTGGTTCGTCGAGGTGGAAATGAGAAATCCCCGTTTTTTTCACATTTTCATTCTTGAACACAATTTCGCCCGCTTCAGTACCAATCTTTACCACCACATCCAACCATTCTGGTATTTCATTCCGGTAACGCTTTTGGCGCTTGTGCCTTGGACAGTATTGGCCTGCGCATCGCTGGGCCAAACCGTCCGTACATGGTGGTCACAACGTGAAAGCTTAGCTGGCTCCGAGCCCGCTCTGAATACATTCCTCGGAATATGGCTTCTGGTGCCGATCATCTTCTTTTCTGTCTCTCGATCGAAATTGCCGGGATATATCCTTCCTGCAGTCCCGGCCGGTGCGTTGCTGGCGGCAGCCTATGTACGCCAGTTCATGTCGAATGACGAACGTCCGCCACTTACAGTCATTATCTTGCACTCGATCACCGCTGCCGTGCCGGTAGCTCCCGCTCTGATGATTCAGTACCTGGTGCTGCAGCATCGCATCCCATGGGGAAAGGCGTCCGCTATATCTTGCGCACTCGCTGCCGTTCTGGCCATTGCGCTGGTTCTCACTTTGCACTCTCGGGTTGGCATAGGAGGATTACGTTTTACCCTGGTCCCAGTAGCACTCAGCGTGGCCGCGGTGCTGCGGCTCGGTTCGCCAGCCTTGGACAGTACTCTCTCGGCCCGCCCGGTAGCGGGGGAGATCAGGCAAATTGAGAAGGATCGCTTGCCCTTGGCCATATTCGGCGTCCCTCGAGAACTCGAGTTCGGCTTGATGTTCTACATGGATCAGAAGATTGAACAATATGGCGTAGATCAGATTCCTTCTGGTGAGCATTTGCTGGTCGCGGCCGGAGGAAGTCAGGTCGAGATTGCAAAACGAGTGCCGGGTCGGCGTGTGTCTTATTTAGCGAGCTATGCATCCCAGGGGCTCGATTTTTATTGGGTAGCACCGAGCCGCCATTAGAATTCTGACTGTCGCCTGAAAAATCCTCTACTGTTAGCTTTGCATGTTCTCCAGTTTGCCTCGTCGCATCAAAGCATCTACACTCCTCTAGCGCCTCACAGGAGGACGCAATGGCCGCAGTCGCCCTGCAGGAGCCCCGGGTGGAGATTCTCGATCTCAGGCACTTCTCGTCGGTGGACCTGCGCCCCTTGCTCGATGCGGAGATCGAGGTCTGGTCGCACCTGCTTTCCTGGGATTACAGCGGTTCGGCCGACATGATCCTGCGCTACATCGACGCGAAGATTCTCCCCGGTTACGCCGCTATCGATCGCGGCCGTGTTTTTGGGTATGCCTTTTTCGTCTACGAAGGGAACAAAGGTGTGATTGGTGACCTCTTCGTGGCGAATGGCCGGCGTCTGACAAATCCCAACGAGGTGGAATCACGGCTGGTCACGCACGTTATCGAGACGTTACAACAGTCGCCCGGCATTCATCGCGTTGAAGCTCAGTTGCTGCTGCACGAGGCCAAAGCTGTAGCTCGGCCGTTCCTCGAGCAGGGTTTCAGCCGGCATGCCCGGCTCTTCATGCTGCAGCAGCTTGCCAACTCCGTGCCTCCGGTACCGCTGCAACCGGAGATCGACATTCGACGCTGGTCGGAACAGGATTATCAAACCGCTGCTGCAATTATTACAAACGCCTATCGGGGTCACGTTGACTCCGAAATCAACGACCAATATCGCACACTCAGCGGTTCCCTCCGTTTTCTCAACAACATTGTCCGTTTCCCGGGATGTGGAACCTTTGATCCGGAAGCATCCTTCGTTGCCGTGCACAAACGCTCGCGCACGATCGTCGGCCTCATCCTCTGCTCGCGTGTGCGCCACGACGTCGGCCACGTCACTCAGGTGTGCGTGCTGCCGGAATATCGTTCGTTGCGAATCGGGGAGAGCCTGATGGCGTGCACCGCCGCGAACCTCCGACAGCGCAAATTTTCCCTGTTGTCATTAACGGTTACAGAAGCAAACAAACGTGCTGTCGACCTCTACTTCCGGCTGGGTTTCACCACGGAACGGGTCTTTGATGCGTTTGTGTGGGAGGGATAGCGTTCAGTAGCCGGCACTCAGCATTCAAACCGCCGCTTACTTGTTCGCCCCTGGCGAATGCCCGTTGATACAAGATTCCATGCTGAGTGCTGAACCGCTATCTACGCAGTATCCACATCACCCAGCCGGCCACGACTACTCCACCGACAAACATGGCGAAGCAATATAGTCCGTAGCGGATCTGGTCGCGCGATGTGTTGCGCTGTGTGATGCCGAACACGACCGACGCCAAGACCGCGAAAAGCAGGGCTGAACTGAAGTGGGAAAGGGCGAGCGTCACGGCTTTTTTCCAATCGCGATGTGATAGGCGTCAGCGACGCTGATAAAGTTCAGCAGTCCCGCAACAATTAGATATTTGGTTCCATAATCGGCAGTAGCGTGCGAGATGATGGCGTGGCCCCAGTTCATCGCCTGGCTCAAAATGTATAAACCGCCGGCGCCGAAATCGCCGACGAATCCAAGAATGTCGAGAATGTCTCCGCCGTTGGGCTGGTAAACGTGACCTTGCATCAGCAACCCGAGCGCGAACATGATCACAATCGAAGCCATCAGCAGTAACCCGCGAATCCACCGCTTCTGAACTAAATGGCCCGCGCCCGGAATGAGCCATCCGACGGCGGGAGCGACGACCGACATCACACTTATCGACTGCTCGGGAGCCTTGCTCGCAGTCGCAATGCTGCTGTTTTTCGTGGTCGAAGGATTCGCCATTCAGATGATCACAATTTCTTTTTGAATTTTACCGGTTATCTCTGCCGCGTGCGGCCGCACCAATACATCAACTTCGCTGCGCACGCCGAATTCCGGCAGATAAATGCCAGGCTCGATGGAGAAGCAGGAATTCGGCAAGATGCGCCGCTCGTCGTGGATTTCGAGATCATCCATATTGGCGCCGTTGGCGTGGACCTCGGTCCCGATGGAATGCCCCGTGCGATGAATGAAATAATCGCCAAATCCCGCCTTTGTGATGCTGTCGCGAACGACCCGATCTACTTCCCAGCCCGCAATCGTCTTAGCGGCAGAAATTGCGTCTTGCACTTTTTTTACGCCGGCGTCTCGTGCGTCGCGCACGACCCCGAAGATTTCCTTCATGCGCTCCGATGGTGCCTTCCCAACGAAGCCTGTCCAGGTAATGTCGTAGTACACGGCGTCAGGTGTGTTCTGTTTTGCCCAGACATCCAAAAGAACAAAGTCGCCTTCGCGAATTGGCGATGAACTCTCGGCTCGCGGTTCGTAATGCGGGTTTCCACTGTGGCTGTTTACGGCGACAACCGGAGGATCGTCAGTGACCAGATTCTCCCGCTTGAAAGCTTCCATGAACCACTGCTGCATCTGGTGTTCGCCCGTGCCCCCATTGCGCACCCGGCTGCCGATCTCCTGAAAACCCGCTGCGGTAATCGCATCAATCTTGCTGCCCGCGGCAAAATGACTCTTGATCTGCTCTTCTGTCCAGGTAGCTTCGAACTGCGCGACCAGATCTCCCGAGCTGACAATGTTTTTTCCCAGCCCACGGACCAGTTCCACCGTGCCGCCGTCGACCAGTGAAACGTAAAATATCAGGTTGTTCGGCGAATACTGCATGGCAACATCCCGATAGGGCGCCAGCACTCGCTTGAGCTGATCGAAAAGTTCCTGCCAGGCGGAATACTGCAACTTCTTTCCTGGCAAGGTGTCGAGATGCCCGGCTTCAATCTTGTGAACCAGCTTCAACGGCTCGCCTTGCGCCGGAATCACGTAATACCAGCGCCGAGTGACCATCTGGCCAGCAGGTAACCCAAGCAACCGATAAGCGATGGGATCTCGATGGTGATGGTCATAAAACAGCCAGGCATCGATATTTCGCTCGCGCAGAGCAGATTGGATCGCCGGTAAGTTCATGCGTAAATTTCTATTCTAAACAAGTGTGGCGATTTGGGCGAATCGGCGCAGCAACCGGTAGTGGTGCAGTTTCATCAGCTCGGATCCGCCAGGACTCTCTTTCGTGTCTCGACGGGCAAAGTCTCACAGGCTGCGCGGAGCACCAGTCGTGGCGCGGCATGGCGAATCGTCATGAGGTAAGGAACGGTTCGCCCTGGATTTGCCTTGGCTGTCTCCCGCAGCAGCCAACCCAAGCCTTTCTGCACCATGTCATCTTC
>Ga0187778_10000491_pt1 | contig 28161 bp, 29 predicted proteins | sample 1015_Q2_SP5_20_M_FD_132418 | JGI IMG/M metagenome (GOLD analysis project Ga0187778, IMG submission 132418) | Tropical peat soil microbial communities from peatlands in Department of Meta, Colombia - 1015_Q2_SP5_20_MG | ecosystem: Environmental > Terrestrial > Soil > Wetlands > Peat | place... | reverse complement strand
GAGCAACGCGTCCCAGTCGACGACCGCTGCGCGGGATGCGAGCACGACGACGCCTCCGGGCTGCATCGCGCCGAACTCGCGCTCCCCGAGCAGGCCCTGGTTCTCGGTCGTCCCCGCGGCGAGGATGAAGACGACGCGGCTGCGCGCGAACAGCTCGTCCAGCGCGACGGGCGCCGCGCCGAGCTCGCGGACGACGGCGTCCTGCAGCCACGGGTCGTGCACGAGGATCTCGCCGCCGAAAGGCCGCAGGTGCGGCAGCAGGGCGCGCCCGAGGTTGCCGCACCCGACGAGCCCGAGCGTCTTCCCGGCGAGGAGGAACGAGCCCGCGTTCCTGCCCTCGTCGAGGAGCACCTCCGTCCCGGCTCTGACCTCCGCATCACCGCGCGGGATGTCGCGCGCCGCGGCGAGCGCGAGCCCGAGCGCCATCTCCGCCACCGCCTGGCCGAACACCGGGGAGATCACGAGGACGTAGATGCCGCGTCGGAAGCACTCGTCGTAGTCGACGTTCGGGAGGAAGTTCCCCTCCACGTTGAGCACCGCCCGCAGCTTCGGCGCGCGGTCGAGCCGCGACCTCGGCAGGTCGGTCTGGCCGACGATCGCGACGACGTCGGCGAGCGCCGCGTCCACGTCGGCGTCGGCAACGCGCGGCCCGTCGTGCCATTCGACGTCGCCGAGCGCCTCGAGCCGCGTTCGGGTCTCGCCGGTGAAGATCTGCTCGAGCGTGCGCGGGTAGGGGTCGAGCAGGATCAGGCCCGAGCCGCCGCCCACCGGTCTAGCCTCCCGCGAGCCAGGCGACCGCCTGCGTCCAGAGGCGCGCGTACCCGGGCCAGGCGGCGAACTCCTCGGGACACCAGTGGGGCCCGATGTCCGACGCCCAGGCGAGCGTCCGGCCGGCGCCCGCGTCACGCACCGCGAGCACAGGATCGTCGCCGTGTCTCGCGATCAGCGTCGCATCGTCCTTGAGCCGGAAGCGGTTGTAGCCGAGCAGGAACGGCCACTCGAGGTCGACGCCGTCCGCGATCGGGTGGTCGGGGGCGACGACCTGCGCGCTGAAGCCCTCCGGCACCTCGACCCGGTCGTCCCACGGGTCGATCTCCGCGGGCAGGACGGCCTCGACGGCCGTCCCCCGGTAGCGCGCGCGCCCGTCGATCCCCTGGAAGCTGAAGTAGCCGCCCGCCATCGCGAGCCCGCCTCCGGCCTCGACCCAGTCGCGGAGCACCGTGAGCCGGTTCGGCACGCGCCGCCCGTGCATCCAGGTGTCGGGGTGGAGGAGGAGCGTGTTCGCGCCGATGTCGGAGAGCACGACCGCGTCGTACGCGTCGAGCCCGGCAGGCTCGAACGGGAACCGCTCCGCTGCCTCGTGGACCGGCATGTGGTCGACGGCGACGCCGCCGCCCTCGAGCGCGTCGCGCAAGTAGCCGACCCCGGTGTGGTACGACGCGCTCCCGAAGTGATCCCAGCCCTTGTAGTGGGTCATCGAGCTCACCCACGACTCGCCGACGACCAGAATCCGGGTCATGGCGCCATCTTCACAGACCGGCTAGGAGCGCGCGACCGTCTCCCACCGGCCCGACGCCGACGAGCGATCCATCGCGTCGAGGACGCGCGCCGTCGCCAGGGCCTCGCGGACGCCGGGCTCGCGCTGGACGCCGTCGGCGATGGACTGGAGGAAGAGCGACGCCTCGATCACCTTCAGGTCGTCGTAGCCCATCGCGATCCCGGGGCCCGGCTGGAAGTGCGCGAACGGCGGATGCTCCGGCCCCATGATCACGCGCGAATACCCGGAGTCGCCGTTCTCGAGCGGCAGGTAGACCTGAAGCTCGTTCATGCGCTCGAAGTCCCACCCGACCGCGCCCCGCTCGCCGTGCACCTCGAAGACGTAGCGAGCCTGGGGGCCGACCGTCACCCGGCTCGACTCGATCGTCCCCGTGACGCCGGACTCGAACCGGACGAGGCTGATCACGGTGTCCTCGTTCTCGACCGGCGCGAGCTCGCCGCCCTCGACGACGGCGAAGTGCGTTGCCTCCCCCATCGCGAGCACCGGGCGCTCCTCGACCGTCGTCTCCGCGTGCGCGACGAGCCGGTCGACGGGGCCGAGCAGGAACTGGGCCATGTCGACCGCGTGCGACATCAGGTCGCCGAGGATGCCTTGCCCCGCGTAGGCACGGAGGAAGCGCCAGGACAGCGCGCCGTGCGGGTTCGCGGCGTAGCCGGCGATGAACTGCGAGCGGTACTGGTGGACGGCGCCGAGCGCGCCCGACGAGATCAGCCGCGCCGCGTGCTGGACGGCGGGGGCCTGCCGGTAGTTGAAGCCGACCATCGTCCTCACTCCGGCAGCGTCCGCGGCCGCCGCGACGTCGACCGTCTCGGCCAGCGACCGGCCGACGGGCTTCTCGACCCAGAAGTGCTTGCCGGCTGCCGCAGCCGCAAGCCCGACCTCGCGGTGGAGGTGGTTCGGGACGGTGATGCTGACCGCCTCGACGTCGGGATCGGCGATCACCTCGCGCCAGTCGTCCGTCGCGCGCGCGAAGCCGAGCTCGTCGACCGCGCCTCGCCGCCGGTCCTCGCTCTCGTCGGCGGCGACGACGAGCCTCGCCCGTGCTGCGCACTCCGGGAAGTGCTCCCGGACGCGCCTGTACGAGGCGGAGTGAACGCGACCCATCCAGCCCACTCCCACTAGCCCGATCCCGACGTCGCGCGCCACGGTGTGGAGACTAGAGGTCGCTCGGCAGCCGGTACTCGCCGCGTGCGACCGCGACAGCCGAGCCACCGACCTCGACGCGGTCGATCAACCCGCCGCCGCCGTCGGCTCGCGCGAACAGGGTCGACGGCCTGCCGATCTCGACGCCCTGCGTGATCTCGATCTCATCGCCCCAGTCGATCCTGCCGTGACGGGCGAGGTGGCACGCGAGCGGCCCCGCGGCGGAGCCGGTGGCAGGATCCTCGGGAACGCCGACGGCCGGCCCGAACATCCTCGTCTTCCACCTCGACCCGGAACCGGCGAAGCAGTTGACGCCCGTCCCGCCGAGAGCCTCGACCGCCTCGAGGTCGGGGCGCAGTGCAGCCACCGCCGCTTCGGACGGCAGCGCGACGAAGACGTGCTCGGCGCCGTTGTCGTAGCGCTCGACAGGGAGCTCCGACCCCCTGATCCCGAGAGCGGCGAAGACCGGCGCCGGGTCCGCCACCTCCTGGACGGTCGGGATCGGCTGCGCCATCCGGCCGAAGACGAGCCTGCCGCTGGGATCGCGCTCGAGCGCCACCGCCACCGTGCCGCGGCCCGTCTCGAGCTCGATCACCCCGAGCTGCAGCGGCGCGCCGAGCACGAACGCGGTACCGAGGACCGGGTGCCCGGCGAAGGGCATCTCGCTCGTCGGGTTGAAGATCCGGACGCGCGCGTGTCCGCCCGCTTCCGGAGGCAAGACGAAGGTCGTCTCGGAGAAGCCGATCTCGGCGGCGAGTTGCTGCAGCAGGCGCTCGGGGATCTCGCGCGCGTCCGTGAAGACCGCGAGCTGGTTGCCGGCGAGCGGCACGTCGGTGAAGACGTCGACGAAGACGTAGCGGAAGCCCGCCATGCCGCGACCCTATCGGTTCAACGGCGCTGGTCTCGCTCCGACCGACTCTCTCCCGAGCGGTAGACCTGCCCTGCGCCCCAGGAGCTCTTCTGGCTCATCCGGTCGTCCGTCATGTGCTCGCGGATCCGCTTCGAAGCAGCGAGCTGTGCCATCTCCTCGGGCGTCAACTTCCGGAACCCCAAGAGGCGTGCAAGACGCTCGCGAAGACCCATCAGTACAGCGTACGCCTCGGCTTCGACCGGACGGGAGCCGGCGTGTGCTCCACGCCGACAGCCGGATCGGACTCGACCCACTTCCGGTGGTGATCGCGGGCCCAGTCCTCGCGGACGTCGCCGAGGGTCATCCCGCGCAGCGCGTGCCGCGTCGTCGGGTGGATCACCGCGAGATAGAGATGGCCCGACACGAGGATCAGCGAGATGTACATCAGCCAGTCGTGGACGGCGACCGCGCCGTCGAGCCGGTAGGCGGTGTTGCGCTCGCCGAGCCAGAGGAAGAAGCCCGACACGGCGAAGAGGACGGCGAACGCCGCGGTCACGATCGCGTTCACCTTCTGGCCTGCGTTGAACCGGCCCTGCGGGACGCGAGCGCCGAACAGCCACCGCCGGTCGTCGCGGTCGATCGTCTCGATCTCGCGCCACGAGGCCCAGAGCGCACGCTTGTTCCCGTAGATCACGAGCAGGAGCAGCGCGACGGCCCACGCAACGGCCGTCCAGATGTGGATGTTCTTGATCAGGTTGCGCCGGCTGATCCAGGTCGAGAGGGCCGGGACGTAGAGGACGAGCCCGGAGGCGAGCAGTGCGAAGAACGCGGTCGCGTGGGTCCAGTGGACCAGTCGCTCGGTCAGGGTGAAGCGCCGGACGAAGCCGGGCTTCGACTGCTCAGCTGGCAGAGCCATAGCCGTTCGACCTGCCGATCCAGGCGTCCACGTCGTACCCGTGGTTCTCCCAGAAGCCCGCCACCGGGTGCGGGAGCAGCTCCATCCGCACCACCCACTTGACGCTCTTGTACCCGTACATGTCGGGGATCACGAGCCGGATCGGAGCGCCGTGCGGGCGCGGCAGCGGCCGCCCGTCCATCTCGTAGGCGAGCATCACGTCGGGCAGCCGCGCCTGGTCGAGCGTGAGCGAGTCGTTGTAGCCGGGCTCCGCCGACGTGAAACGGATCGCCGTCGCGGCGGGGTGCGGTTGCACGACGTCGAGCACGTCCTGGATCCTGACGCCGCCCCAGTGGACGTTGTTGACGACCCACCCCGTCACGCAGTGGAAGGTCGAGACCTGCTCGGCACGGGGCAGCGCGTGCAGGTCGGCGAGCGTGAAGGTGTGAGGCTCGGCGACGAGCCCGCTCACCTCGAGCCGGTAGGAGGCGGGCTGGAGGTTCGGCATCGAGTCGCCGATCGTGTAGATCCGCCAACCCCTCGTCGGGATGATCGCCTGGATCTGCTGCGGCACGACCCGGCCGACGAAGTCCTGCGCCCGTCGACCGTAGAAGAGCCCGGCTGCGCCGACCCCGAGGAGTCCCAGGAAGCCGGCGCGGCCGATGAGGCGATCGTTCACGTGGTTCTCAGCCGACCATCACGGTGATGGTCTTCGACGGATGCGTGCCCTTCACGGGCGAATGGTCGTCGTTCGCGAGTGCGACATAGATCTTGTAGTCGCCCTTCTTCAGCTTCGTCGTGGTGCCCTTCGTCGGATTGGCCGAGTACGTGTTGTACTTGCCGTCGACGTAGATGTGCCAGTGACCGCCGTCGGGCTTGTTCGTCTTCTTGCCGACGAGCGCCGGGTACATCTTCCAGTCGTGGATTTTGACGAACACGGTGACGGTGTCGTTCTTGTTCACCTTGAAGCTCGTGATCGAGATGTCCCGCATCATGCTCGCCTGGGAGCGGGTGGCGGCCTCGCCGGCCGCGACGAGCCCGAGCGCGGCGACGAGCGTCACGAGTACGAGAGCGAGTGCCTTGCGCAAGCCTCTCCTCCTGAGTTCGCGGCGGCGCACTGTGCGCCGCCTGCGCTCCTGTTGTAGAGGTCACGTCTTACGCCGGTCTTACGCGGCGGTTAGCCGTCCGTTACCGGTTTCGCCATCCGTATCCTGCCGCCGTGACCGCGATCTCGGTGCGACAGCTGCGGAAGGCCTACAGGGGCGTCGAGGCGGTGCGCGGAATCGACTTCGCCGTCGAGGAGGGAGAGGTGTTCGGTCTCCTCGGGCCGAACGGCGCCGGCAAGACGACGACGGTCGAGATCCTCGAGGGCTACCGGGAGCGCGACGGCGGAGACGTCGACGTGCTGGGGCACGACCCACAGCGCACCGGCCCGGCGTTCCGTGAGCGGATCGGCGTCGTGCTCCAGCAGTCGGAGCTCTGGCCGAACCTGACCGTGCGCGAGATCCACCGCGCGTTCGCGGGCTACTACGCCCAGCCTCGGGACGTCGACGAGGTGATCGAGATCGTCGGCCTCGGCGAGAAGTCGGGTGCGCGCGTGAAGACGCTCTCGGGCGGGCAGAAGCGGCGCCTCGACTTCGGCGTCGCGCTCGTCGGCGACCCCGACCTCGTCTTCCTCGACGAGCCGACCACGGGCTTCGACCCGGCGGCCCGCCGCTCGGCGTGGGAGATGATCCGCTCGCTCCGCGCGCTCGGCAAGACGATCGTCCTCACGACGCACTACCTCGACGAGGCCCAGCAGCTCGCCGACCGGGTGGCCGTGATCCGGGCCGGCCGGATCATCCGGATCGGGACGCCGGCCGAGCTGATCGGCGGCAGTGCGACGGCGGAGATCCGCTACCGCTCGCAGGGCGAGGAGACGGTGATCGAGACCGAGACGCCCACGCGCGTGCTCGCCGAGCTGACCGCGAAGGCGGTGGCCGACGGGATCGAGCTGGAAGGGCTCGAGGTGCGGCGGCCGACGCTCGAGGACGTCTACCTCGAGCTCGTCGAGGACGAGCAGCCCGGCGACTAGCGTGCGCTACTTCCTCCACCAGCTCCGGCTCGAGCAGAAGGTCTTCTGGCGCAACCGCGAGTCGGCGATCTTCATCTTCATCTTCCCGATCCTGCTCTTCCTGCTGCTCGGGTCGGTCTACACCGGGAAGATCGCGGTGCACGGCGCGGGCTACAAGGCGGCGAGCGTGCTGCTCACCGGCATGATCGGGTACGGGGTCGCGAACACCGCGTTCTCCGGGATCGCGATTGCCGTGGTGATCCGGCGCGAGGCCGGAGTGCTGAAGCGGCTCCGATCGACGCCGCTGCCGCCGATCGCGTACCTCGCCTCCGTGCTCGCGTCGACGCTGGTCGTCTTCGTGCTGCAGACCGTGACGTTGTTCGCGATCGGCCGCCTCCTCTTCTCGACGCCGCTGCCGGCTCTCGACCAGCTCGTCTCGCTCGTGTTCGCCGTCCTGCTCGGCGTCGCCGCGTTCGCAGGGATGGGCCTCGCGGCCGCAGCGCTCATCCGCTCGTCCGAGGGCGCCTCTGCGATCGTGACGGTGATCGTCCTGCCCATGGCGTTCCTCTCGGGCTCGTTCGGCTCGACGCGGCGCTACCCGGCATTCCTCCGCGTGATCGGCGACGTGCTGCCCCTCAAGCACTTCCTCGATCTCCTCCAGTGGATCTTCCTCGCCGGCGACCGCTTCTGGCAGTGCCCGGGCGCGATCGCCGTCGTCGCGGCGTGGGGCATCGTCGGCGCGATCGTCGCCGTGCGCTACTTCGGCTGGGAGCCGCGCGAACGCTGACATGTGGTTCGGCCACACGGAGGAGATCTGGCTCGAATTCCCGGAGCTCGTCCCCGGCGCGCTCGTCGCGGACCGGATCACGAACGAGCCGACCGTCGCCGGGCGCGTGGCACGCTACGCCGAGATCGCAACGACGCGCCTCGCCGCCGGCTCGGAGTCGGAACTGCCCGAGATCCAGGCGTGGCGACGTGTCTACCGCCGGATGGGGCTCGAGCCGACCCGGTACCGCTGCGCCTCCGAGGCCCTGCTCCGACGCTTCAGGAAGGAGGGATCGCTGCCCGAGCTCCATCCGCTGATCGACGTGTGCAACGCCGTCTCGCTCGCCTTCGCGATTCCGATCGCCGTGTTCGACGTCTCCAAGGTCGCCGACTTCCTCGAGGTGCGACGCGCGGCGGGAACCGAGAGCTACCTCGCGTTCTCGGGCGAGGTCGAGACGCCGGCGCCGCGTGAGGTGATCTTCGCCGACTCCGCCGGTCGCGCGCACGCCCGCCGCTGGACGAATCGGCAGAGCGCAACATCGGCCGTTCGCGACGACAGCGACCGGGTGCTGATCGTCGCCGAGGCGGTGCACGACTCCGCGCCAGCCGACGTTCGGACGCTCCTCGAGGCGCTCGCCAGCGAGATCGAGTCGGCCTGGTCGACGAGGACTCGGTACGGAATCCTGACCGCCGCCGCACCGCGGTTCGACCTCTGACTCGACTGCGAAGTCACGTGGGTCGCAGGCAGAGCGCCGCGTAGTCCAGGTACGGCACGGGGTTGTACGTGACGCACCCGATCCGCTTCGAGACCAGGAAGTAGGCGGCCGGGTTCGCGAAGGGCACCGCCGGGGCCAGGTCGCGCATGACCTCGACGTCGAGCCTGCCGAAGGCGGCGTACCGCGCCGGGGCGGGGAGAGCCGAGGGAGCCGCGAGCTCCTCGTCGACCGCCGGGTCGTGGAGCCAGGAGAGATTCGTGTCGCCGCGGTGGTCGCTGCCGAGGAACCACGGGAGGTAGAAGTCCGGGTCGTCGTAGTTGCCCGTCCAGCCTTCGGGCACGATGTCCTAGCCCGTGTCGCTCTCCTTGGCCTTCTGGTACACGAGCGGGCCGGCGAAGTACCGGACGTCGAGGTGGATCCCGATCTGCTCGAGGTCGAACGAGAGGATCTCGGCGATCAGGTGCCAGCGCGGAGTGTCGCTCGCGTACATCACGGCCCGGCCGGTTCTCAGGTGACCGCGCGCGAGCGCCCGCGCCCGAGCCAGGTCGGGGCCACGCAGGGGGTAGAGATGCGCGTCGGGATTTGCTACTTCATGCACGTGTAGACTCGGGGCATGCGCGAGCATTCGCGGCTGGTCTACCTTGCCCTTGCAGGGATCGCGGCGGCCGTAGTGCTGGCGGCAGCGGGCATCTTGTTGACGGCCGAGCTAGATGCGGGCAATGCGCACGAGAAGTTCGAATGGCATTGGTGGGCGACTGGCATCGCAATCATTGGGGGCGCAGCTTTTCTCTATCTCGGCTACGTCGTGCTCGGATTCACGACCCGTCTATGGACACTTCCGGAGATCAAGGAAGGTCCTTCCTACTGGCAGCAATTTACTCTGGACCGTCGCACGAGGCGCGCGCGGAAAGAACAACACGAAAGACGCCGGGAGAACACTCTCCGGGAACTAGAAGGCCGGCTGGCTTGGTTTGAGCAGTTGCTCCGCGCGGCTGAGGAAAGCGGGAACTACTGGAGACGATCCGAATTCGATCCGCATTCCCAAACGCACGGATGGATTGGAGCCAGGCTGACGCTTCAACAGGACGACGACCTAGCTGTCCCTGTGGAAGCAAGTGATCTGGCATTTGCAGAGATCGACCGTGTGGCTGCGATTGCATTCCAACTCGACGCTGGCCCGGTCAACACCGACCACCGTCTCGGCGATGCTCTCCAGGCGATACGGACCGCTCAGATTGAGCTCAGGAACGTGCAGCCGTGAGTTCTCTATATGTCAAGTTCTCGCTATCGATCAGTCGGACGAGCGTGTCGCGGAAGAGGTACGGGTTGTCGCGGTTATTGAAGCGGAACTCGAACTCCTGCAAGTACGCGGGCAGATGCTTCTTGGAGACCTTGTGGTAGCTCCCAATCACCGCGCGGTCGAAGAGGCTCCAGGCGGACTCGACGGTGTTCGTGTGACCGTCGCCTCGCACCCACTCGTCAGCGGAGTGGTTGACGTATTCGTGCCGCGTGTTCTCGTCGGCGACGCCTCGATAGCTCCGGTGGGAGTCCGTGTAGATCGCCTCGGCATCATCGGCGACGTGCTCGCGGAGGAACCCGTGGACGGTCTCCTGATCGGAGTTGGGAGCGACGCGGACGCGGAGCTTGCCTCCGCGCTCGATTGCGCCGAGAACGGTCGTCTTGTTGTCGTAGCGGTGCTTGGAGCGTTCGCTGCGCGATGCGTATGGCCGGCGGTTCTTGCCGCCAATGTAGGTCTCGTCGGCCTCCACAACGCCGCTCAGCTGCTCGCCCGACTCGTCCACCATCGCCGCCCTGATTCGGTGGCAGAGGTACCAGGCGGTCTTCTGCGCAACGCCGAGCGTCCGTTTCAACTGGAGGGCGCTCATGCCCTTCTTGGCCTCGCAGAGCAGGTAGACCGCAGCGAACCACTTGGTCAGCGGCAGATGGGAGTCGTGGAAGATCGTCCCGGTCGTGACCGAGAAGCGGTGGCGGCAGGCGTTGCAGTCAAGCTGCTTGCGCGTCTTGATCCTCGAGATGCTTGTCGAGTCGCACTTCGGGCAGCGCACGCCGTGCGGCCAGCGCAAGTGCTCCAGGTAGTCGCGGCACGCCTCGTCGGTCCCGTACTCCTTGAACAAGCGAACGATGTCTAGCTGCTCTGCCACCTAACCCTCCATGCCAAGACGACGCAAACACCCGATCGAATGGACGACCGAAGAGGCGCTCCAAAAACTCTTCCACCCGGAGGTCGGCAAGCACCTGAAACGAGCGGTGAAAGAGACACAAGAGAAGTCTGAGAAGTCCACTAAACACAAGGATACGCCTTGAATCGCCGTGCGTCAAGTAGCCAATCCCGATGCGCGTCGATGAACCCGGGGACGCCCGGCGGTAGCAGCTGGTCGGTTCGCTTGACGCCGAGGTAGCCGAACGCGGCAGCGAGGGCGTGGCGGTCGACCGCGAAGTTGACGGCCCGGCGCAGGCTCGGGTTGCCGGCGAAGATGCCGTGCGGTGCTCGGCGATCGCGTCCGGCCACGCCTATCCGAGCCGCTTGGCCAGGCGAGTCGACCCCTCGATGTCCGTGAACAGGAAGGTGACGGTCCCCGTCGGGAGCGCGCGCGGCGAGCCCACGCGCAGGTCCTACCAGCCTGTGCAGCCGGATGTCACGCCGCAGCAGGGGTCAGCCGGTGTTCCGAAGCGCGGCCGCGATACCGGCGATCGAGCGGAGGAGCGGCCGCAGCGCCGCCTCGTCGCCTGCCCGGTGGGCAGCGATCAGCTCGACCTGGATCGCGTTCATCGGGTCGACGTAGGGGTTGCGCAGCTCGATCGACCGCTGGACGAGCGGCTGGCGGTCGAGCAGCCGACTCGCCTCCGCGATCAGCAGCACCGCCTCGACCGCGCGGTCGTGCTCCGCGGCGATCGGGCGCCAGTAGCGCTCCGGCTCCAGCTCGGGAGGCACGAGCGCGAGGTACCCCTCGGCGATCTCGAGGCTCGACTTCGCGAGCGTCATCTCGAGGTTCTCGAGCAGCGCGCGGAAGAACGGCCAGCCGCGATAGAGGCGCCGCAGCCGCCGCAGCTCGGCTCCGGTCAGCCCGTGCTCGTGGAGCGCGCTTCCGGCTCCGTACCAGGCGGGGAGGAGGCAGCGGTTCTGCGTCCACGAGAACACCCACGGAATCGCGCGGAGCCCCGTCAGCTCGTCGCTCTCCGCCGACTCGGGCCGAACGACCGGGCGCGACCCCAGCGGCAGCAGCGCGAGCTCCCGGATCGGTGTGAACGACCGGAAGAACGCGGGGAAGCCGCCGTCCTCCCAGACGAGCTCCCGGTACGTCGCGTGGGCGGTCGCGGAGAGGACTTCCATCGCGTAGCGGGCGCCGCGCGGCGGCGCGATCACGCCGGCCTCGCGCGGGAAGGCCGTCAGCAGCGTCGCTGCGACGGACGCCTCCAGGTTCCGCTCCGCGAGACCGGGGAGCCCGTACTTGAACGAGATCGTCTCGCCCTGCTCGGTGAGCTTGAGGCGGCCCGCGATCGCTCCGGGCGGCTGCGCGAGGATCGCGGAGTAGCCAGGCCCGCCGCCGCGGCCGGCAGCGCCGCCGCGGCCCTGGAAGAGGGTCAGCTCGACGTCGCGCTCGCGCGCGAGGGCGACGAGCTCCTCCTGCGCGCGGTAGATCTCCCACGCGGCCGTGAACGCACCGCCGTCCTTGCCGGAGTCCGAGTAGCCGACCATCACCTCGAGCTCGGCGCGGGGACTGCGGTCGAGCAGCTCGGCGACGAGGGAGCGAGCGCTCCGCAGGTCGGCGATCGTCTCGAGCAGCGGCACGCCGTCGAGCTCGAGCCCGGCCTCCGCCGCCAGCTCCTCGGCGCGGAGGACGTCGTCCGCGCTTCGGGTCATCGAGACGATCAGCCGCCCGAGCGCGCGAGGCCCGTGCCGCTGCCGTGCTCGCGCCGCAGCGACGAGCGCGGCGCGGATCCGCTCCCCCGGCTCCCGGACCTCGCCGGCATGGACGCGGATGTCGAGGGCGCCGAAGTGGAGGCCGAAGACCTCTGCCCGGACGGTCAGATCGGCGAGCCCGCCGTCCGCGATCCGGTCACCACGGTGCGCCCGCAGCACGCCGTCGAGGCGGCGGAGGTCGGCGAGCAGGTCGTCTCCGTCCGCGTACTCGTCGTCCGCGAGCAACCCCCAGATCCGGACTAGCTCGGCGCGGTACGGCTCGGCCGCGTCGCAGCCGAGCCCTTCGACCGAGCCCACGATGTCGGCCGCCATCCCCCAGGCCTCGCCCAGGCTCCGGATCTCCGCGCGATACAGGTCGCGCGCGAGCAGCCGGGCCCGTTCGAGCGCCTCGTCGATCGTCTCCGCGCCGGCACCGGGGTTGCCGTCCATGTCCCCGCCGATCCAGGTACCGAAGCGGAGCGGCACGCGCGCTCCCGGCAGCTCCAGCCGGAGGCCGCGGGCCAGCTCCGGCACCGCCTCCCAGAGGCTCGTCTCGAAGAACCAGAGGCCGTGGCGGATCTCGTCGACGACGCGCGGCCGCCGCGCGCTCACCTCGTCGGTCTGCCAGAGGATCGTGATCTCCTCCGCCAGCGTGTCTTCGATCTCCGCCGCGCGCGTGGGCGGGAGCGCCGGGTCGTCGAGCTCGCGGAGCAGCGCGGCGATCCGCCGGTGGGCCGTGAGGATCGTCCGCCGCGTCGCCTCGGTGGGATGCGCGGTCACGACGGGAACGACGCTCGCGCGGGCGAGCGCCGACCGGAGGTCGTCCGCGCCGACGCCGGCCTCGCGCAGACGGTGCAGCGCGTCCGCGAGCGACTCGCGTGCGAGGCGGCCCTCGTGCTCGTACTCGCGCCGACGGCGCAGCCGGTGGTGCTCCTCCGCGATGTTCGCGAGCTGGAAGAAGAGGGCGAACGCGCGCAGCACAGTGCCCTGCTCGGCGACGGAGAGGCGCGGGACGGCCGCGGCCAGATCGGAGGGCTTCCGCGAGCCGCGCCGCACCCGCCTCGCGAGGTCGCGGATCCGTTCTTCCAGTTCGAGGAGCTCGGCGCCCTCCTGCTCGACGAGCACGCGTCCGAGCAGGTCGCCGAGCAACCGCACGTTCGCGCGCAGCGCGCGCTCCCCACCCCCGGTCGTCATGCGCCCAATGGTGCAGGTACCCGCGCACGCGTGCCGATCTGGCTGGCCAGACAGCCCCGAGCAGCGCGCCGTGGACGAGTAAGCTCGGTCTGGAGCGAAGGAGGAGACGATGGCAGTCACGACCGAAGTGGTCACGAGCCCGCTGCAGCAGATGGCCGCGACCACGGCGACCGACTACTGGAACGACTCGTGCTCGGTCGAGGAGCTCGAGTACGCCGTCGCACGCGGCGCGACCGGAGCGACCAGCAACCCGACGATCGTCGGCGAGGTGCTGAAGAAGGAGATGCACCTCTGGCGCGACCGGATCCGCGAGATCGCAGCTGGAAATCCGACGTGGACCGAGGACGAGATCACCTGGAAGCTGAACGAGGAGATGGCCGTCCGCGGCGCCGAGATCCTCCATCCGGTCTTCGAACGCGAGCATCGCCTGAAGGGGCGTCTCTCGATCCAGACCAACCCCAAGTTCTTCCGGGACGCGTCCCGGATCACCGAGCAGGCGCTCCGCTTCGGAGCGCTCGCGCCGAACATGCAGGTCAAGATCCCCGGGACGAGCGCCGGCATGCGGGCCGTCGAGGACGTGACCGCCGCCGGCGTGACGATCAACACCACCGTCTGCTTCACCGTGCCGCAGGCGATCGCCGCTGCTGAAGCGGTCGACCGCGGCCTCGCCCGCTTCGAGGCGGCCGGTGGGGACACGTCGACGATGTCGCCGGTCGTGACGATGATGGTCGGCCGGCTCGACGACTGGATGCAGGTGCTCGTCAAGCGCGACCGCGTCACCATCGATCCGGGCTACCCGCACTGGGCCGGCATCGCCTGCTTCAAGAAGGCCTATCCGCTCTTCCAGGAGCGCGGCTACCGCGCTCGGCTGCTCGCGGCGGCGTATCGCCACCCGCTCCACTGGACCGAGTTCATCGGCGGCGACATCGTCCTCACCATGCCGCACGCCTGGCAGAAGCTCTTCAACGACTCCGACCTCGAGGTGACGCCGCGCATGGACGAGCCGGTTGCCCGGGAGATCGTCGACGAGCTCCACCGGCGGCTGCCTGACTTCCGTCGCGCGTACGACGTCGACGGGCTGACGGTCGACGAGTTCGACTCCTACGGCGCAACGGCGCGTACGCTGCGGGGGTTCATCGCCTCGTACCAGGATCTCGTCGCGACGGTCCGGGACATCGTGCTGCCGAACCCCGACGTCGCCTAGCGAGCCAGGAGCCGGCCCCCGGGGCCGGTCGCGGTCCGCGGCGCTACGCTCCGCTCGCGCCCCCGTAGCTCAGTGGATAGAGCAGCGGCTTGTTCGTGGGGAACCCATGGTTCCCCCACGAACCCCCTCCTCGCACCGCCCTCCGAGCAAGGCTCAGAGCGAGGCCGGGCAAAGCCCGGCCTCGCGGCGCTACCCTCACCCACGGCCCCCGTAGCTCAGTGGATAGAGCAGCGGTTTCCTAAACCGCGTGCGCAAGTTCGATTCTTGCCGGGGGCATGTTGGCCCTCCGCCGAAAAGTTCGACGCGTAAGCGCGGCGGACTTTCGGCGGCTGAGCGATTTCCTAAACCGCGTGCGCAAGTTCGATTCTTGCCGGGGGCATCACGAACTCCCTGCTAATCGGCTGGTTTGCGACCTCGTGACTCGCCGGCCGAAAGAAGTAGCCGGCAGCGAAAGAGCGTCGCCGAGGCTCGGGCGTGCAGCGACGACCCGGCGCGAGAGACGCGCGCGAGGTCTCGGCGCACTCGGACGAATGCCTACGATGCGGCGCGGTGGGATCCATTATCGCGGGGACTGGCCTGCCGTCCCTCGTATCGAGGCTGGAGGAGGGCGTGGGGACCCATCGCGGGGCGCTCGCGGTGATCGTCCTGGCCCTCATCCAGTTCGGGATTGTCAGCGTGGCGTTGCCAGTAATCCCGGGTCGGGACTTCGGCGACTACCTCTGGTTCTGGGTGCAGATGGGGGCCGCCCATTCCGTGTTTCCGATGTCGATGCTGTTCCGAGTTCCGGTAGCGCCACTTGTGATCGGCGCACCGCTCGATCTGACGGGCAGCTGGGGCTTGTCGGTTGTGATGGCGCTGCTGTTTGCATTCTCGGTACTGGCCTGGGTGCGGACAGCGCTGACGTTTGGAAATCGCGCCGCACTCGTCGCAGCGGCGGCGTTGCTCGTGTTCCCCGGCTACACGATCTTGTTCCATGAGCCGTCGAGCAACCCGGTCTTCGCCGCCACGTACGCCCTCCTCGCGCTGCTCCTTGTACGCGCCGTGATCCGGCCGTCTGCGACGCGGTTCGCATTGGTGGGGCTCGGAATCGCGGTCGCCGCGCTCACTCGACCCGAGACTCAGGTACTGCTCGTGCTCGCGGCCGTGCCGCTCACGCTCGCGCTCCGCTGGTCTCGCAGGCTGGCCTACGCAGCCATTGTCATCGCGGCAGCAGCGTTCGTCCTCGCCGGCTGGGCGGTCAACAACGGCGTGCGATATGGCGACTACACCCTCGCCAGGCGCGGCCTGGCGTACTTGCCGTTCTTCCGGGCATTCACGACCGACCACATCGTTTCTGGAACGAACGGCCCCGCCTCGCGCAAGCTTGCGCAGGAAGTCCAGTCCGACCTGCTCCCCCTTCAGCCCTACCGGGCCTACCGGGTGACCGTCCGATCGTTCTTCACGGCGGGGAAGGATCGCGAGTTCGCCGACCTGCTGAGCCTTTCCGATCGGCTCGCGTGGGCCAGCAACTACTCGCTTCTGCGCCGGGCCGGTCTCGAGGCCGTCAGGGCCCACCCGGGCACCTACGTGCGCGGCGTCGCGCGCACGCTTCTCGACGAATTCTGGCTGCCGCTGTACGTGGCACTCCCCGCAACAACCCCGAAGGAAAGCTCCTCGGCGATGCCCGCCACCGGCAGCCGTCTGCCCAAGCCCAGTGAGGGTGAGCTCGTCCCCTCGTCCAACCAAGGCGCCTACCTCGCGACCTCCGACAATCACATCAGAGAGATCTGGACCTCGCCAACCGAGCACCATCTCGTCTTCGCGACCGCCGCGCAGAAGCGCGCGTACGACCGCGTGCAGTCCGACTCGGCAAGACTGACCGCGAAACTGCCCGCCTACTCAGGAGACGCCTTCATCGTCCGCCAGCTGTCACGGGCATCCCGCATCTTCCCGCCGGGCCTGATCTGGCTCGCCGCAGGCCTCGTCGGCCTTGCCATCCGTCGCCCCACCCGAACCGGAGTTGCCCTCTGGCTGATCGCATCGGCGCTGACGGTCGCGCTCGTCGAGGCCCTCTCCGACTACACGATCATCGACTTCGCCGTGCCGCTCCTCCCAGCGTTCATCGTCTTGGCCGCCGCCGGGGTCGTCGGTAGCCGCGGCAACAGCGCCCCGCACGCTCCCCGTACCTCCTAGAGCCCGGACCATCTCCACCCCGACTGAGCGAGCGTCCGGTCTGGGACTCCGATCCGACATGAGCCCACTCTGGACCCAAACCGCCGCCATGGCTCCCAACGTAGCTGTCGTCTGCGGTCCTCCCGCTCCGGCACGCCTCCGCGCTCAGCACGAGAGTGACAGGGGGCGTCGGGCCAGCCGAGCACGCTCTCGAAGGTTGGCGAGCACCTCTTCTCTCGAATGCCCGGACGTAGTCGTGCATCGGCTCTGCACCTTGGACGAAGAGCGGTGCGGGTTCGGAGCCCCACACTGTGCATCGCGAGCTGCAGCGACCTGACCGGGAAAGAGATCGACGACAAAGAGGCCACCAAAGTCACCATCACCTACGCAGACGCGCGACGCGGACAGATCGTCCTCGACGTCAACGCCAGCGAAGTCGAGGACCTCGCCCGCAAAGGCACCCGCCAAGCCCGCCGCGGCCGCAAACCGAAGAACGCCTAGAACACGCGAACTCACCCGACCGGAAACCAGGTCAGCGATGCGACGGGAGACGCGCTATCGAGTTCGACGCGCGCAGCCGAAGCGGTGTTCATGCGACTCTCCGGCTCCGCTTGCCAGTAGTCGCGACCGCGGACTCGTTCCGTGGCTAGATTCCGCGTCGTTGCCGCCTCGAGTCCTGATCTTCAGCGCCAGCGTGGGCGAGGGGCACGACCTTCCGGCACGGATGCTGACAGACCAACTGATCCGCGAACGGCCCGACGTCGAAGCGGTGACGGTGGACGGGCTCGCGGCGATGGGTGGCGTGATCAAGACCGTCAGCGAGGATGCGCCGCGGCTCGTCTTCTTCCGCGCGCAGTGGGTTTGGGATCTCGCCTTCTGGCTCTTCGCGAGCTTTCGGCCGACTCGGCTCCTCACGCGCACCGCGTTAGGTCTCCTCGGCTCGACCGCCCTGGAGCGGGTGATCCGCAGGGAGCAGCCTGACGTCATCGTCTCCACCTATCCGCAGACGACGGAGGTTCTCGGACAGTTGCGACGTCGCAAGCGAATTTCTGTGCCGGTGTGCTCGGCGATCACCGACCTCGCGGCGATGGACTACTGGGCGGCGCCCGGCGTCGACCTGCACCTCGTCACTCATCCCGAGTCGATTCCCGAGGTCGTCGAGGTCGCCGGCCCGGGCACGGAGGTGATCGCCGTCCAAGGCTTCACGGATCCGGCCTTTCTCACTCCGCGCAGCAAGACGTCGGCGCGTGAGACGCTCGGTCTCCCGCCGGCTGGCCGGATCGTTCTCGTCTCAGGTGGCGGGTGGGGCGTCGGCGACCTCCCAGGCGCCGTCGAGTGCGCGCTGTCGTCGAACGCCTCGGAGTACGTGGTTTGCCTCTGCGGCCAAAACGACCAGCTGCGAGCAGCGCTGACCCAGCGGCACCGACGGAACGCGCGGGTCAGAATCGAGGGGTTCACGGACGAGATGCCCGAGTGGCTAGCCGCTGCGGACGTCCTCGTTCACTCGACCGGAGGACTGACAGTGCTCGAAGCCCTCATGCGCGGGTGTCCCGTGATCTCCTACGGTTGGGGCCGAGGACACATTCGTCGAAACAACGAGGCATTCGTTCGGTACGGTCTCGCGACGGTGGCGTCCGACCGCCACGAGCTCGAGGCAGCGCTTCGAACGAGCATCCTCGACGACCGCACGCCGAATCTCGAGTTCGCTCACCTCCCGTCCGCCGCGTCCAAGGTCCTCGCCTTGGCCTCGGGTGACGGCGAGGCCTCGGGAGACGCCGATTGAACTCTCGCTGGATACTTGCGGCTGCTGGCCTTGGCGTCTGGTGTGCGCCCGCGCCCGCTCCTTTGTCCGCGCCCTGGTGCGACATCCTCAGGATTCCGCGGCGACTCGCTCGGCCAGCGGGGATCGGCTTGACCTTCGACGACGGCCCCGATCCGCTTGGGACGCCGGCGGTGCTCGACGCTCTCGCGCTTGCAGGCGCGACTGCGACCTTCTTCCTGGTGGGAGAGCAGGTCGAGCGCTATCCGTCCGTTGCAGCCGAGATCGTCGGCGCGGGTCACGAGATCGCCCTTCACGGATACCGCCACCTGCTCCAGCTGCGCCGTTCGCCCCGGGCGCTCGCGCTCGACCTCGACCGCTCACTGGAAGCCGTCGGGACAGCGACGGGCCTCGAGCCGACGCTCTTCCGACCACCCTACGGTGTCTTCAGCGCGGTCGGGCTCGAGCTCGTGCGCCGGCGCCGTTGGCGTCCGCTGCTCTGGTCGAAGTGGGGATGCGACTGGCGTGCGAGCGCCACGGCCGCGAGCGTCGCGCGCCTTGCGACGCGCGACCTTCGCTCGGGTGACGTCGTGCTCCTGCACGACGCCGACCACTACAGCTCGCCGGGCTCGTGGAGGGCAACTGCCGGTGCGATCCCGAGAATCGCCGACGCTGCCGAAGCACTCGGAGCGCCGCTGCTCTCCATTAGCCAAGCGATGTAGCGGGCGGCACCCTCGCGAAACGACGTTCGGGGCTTCCAACCCAGCTCACGGGCTGCACGCTCGCCGGAGATCTCTGCGCCGCGGAGATCTCCGAATCTGGCTTCGAGATGGACGATCGGAACCGGCCGGATCAGGCTGCAGACCGTTTCCGCGATCGTGCGTACGGTGATGCTCTCGTCTCCCACCAGGTTGTAGGTCCGTCCTCTCATGCCGGCCGTCAGCGTGGCGAGAACGCCTTCCGCCAGATCCTCTGCGTACACGAACCGCCGGGACTGGCTTCCGTCCCCGTGGATCGTCAGCGGTTCGCCGCGCAAAGCCTCCATGGCGAACGCGGCGAGCACTGTCGCTGACCTTGCCCGGGGTCCGTACGGGATGCCGAACCGGGCGATCCGGCAGTCGAGGCCGAACAACTCCACGTAGGACGTGCAGTACATCTCACCGGCGAGCTTGGTGGCCGTATAGAAATGGGTCGGCAGCTGGAGTGCCGCGTCTTCGTCCACGACCTCGCCGTTGCGGTCGCCATACACCCAGATCGTGCTCGCGTACACGACGGTGCCAATCCCCTCGAGTCGAGCCGCTTCGAGCAACGTTCGGGTGCCGCCTGCGTTGACCATCTCTGCGCGTGCCGGGTCGAGAACCACCTCGTTGACGTCCGAGACCGCCGCGAGATGCACGACGGCATCACAGCCGCGGACTGCGTCGCGGACGAAGTCGAGATCGACGAGGTCGCCGATTGCTGTTTCCACTTCGCCCGGGAGGAGATATGGCGACGGGACCAGGTCGATGATGCGAACCCGGTCTCCACGCGCGATGAGACCGTCGACCACGTGTGAGCCGATGAATCCAGACCCCCCGGTGACGGCGACGTTCAGCTGGCGTCGCTGCCCATAGCCTCGCTGCGCGGCCGGTAGTAGAGCGGAACACACCAGTGGTTCGCGGCGACCCAGTCGGTGTTCGGGAGGTCGACGGGGTGACCGAGCACACGGTGACACGGCATGTCGTACACCTTCCCGGTGGACTGTTCGATCGACTCGAAGACGATGTACTTGTACAGGCCCGAGATCATGCCTTCCGGAAGTTGAAGTCGCCTCGGGTACCGATCGTCGAGCTGCTCACGGGCCGTCGCGTTCTTCCACGCCGTGATCTCGTCGAGCCGCCCCGTCTCGACCAGACCAAGGGCAGCCGTGAACTCGTTCATGCGGAAGTTCAATCCGGCGATCGCATGGTCAGGCTTCCCGTAGTTGCGGAAAGCCCTTCCGAAGTCGACGAGCTCAGGCTGGGCGGAGACGAGGATACCGCCCTCTCCCGTCGAGATCGTCTTCGTCGGCGCGAACGACCAGACACCGGCGTCGCCCCACGTGCCCGCACGTCTTCCGTTCCAGGCCGCGCCGTGAGCATGTGCGCAGTCCTCGATCAGGAAGATCTCTTCCTCTCGGCAGAACGCAGCGATCTCTTCGATCTCGAAAGCGATGTGACCGCCGATGTGAACCACGAAGGCGGCCTTGGGCTTGTGGAGAGCCGCCAGGCGCTCGAAGTCCGCAAAGGAGACGCACAAGTCGTCGCGCCGGCAATCGACGAACTCGACCCGGGCTCCAGCGGCGAGCGCAGCGAGAGGGGTCGCCATGAACGTGTTCGAAGGACAGAGAACGACCTGATCACGGACGCCCGCAAACTCCAAGGCGGCCAGCGCAGCCCCCGTCCAGCTCGAGAAGGAAACCGCCGGCAGATCGTTCCACGTCGACCACGCAGTCTCGAACGCTTCCACCATCGCACCTTCAGACCAGCGCTCGGAGTCGAGCACCCCATCCCACAGGTCATGCAGAAGAGCGCGATCGCGCTGATCGAAGCCGATCGCGAACTGGGTGAGTGCGTCGTGGCCGGTCGATGTGGTCACGAACCGCACCCTACCGTCGATTCGGGAACACGCGACGAGCTCAGGCCATGAAGGGGCCTGAGCGAGCTCGGTCGACGACCGCAACTGGCCGTACACTCCGAGGGCCAGATCACGAGAACCTCGACGCTGTTTCCTGAACCGCGTGCGCAAGTTCGATTCTTGCCGGGGGCATCACGAGGACCGCACGAACCTCGCACGAGGTCGGCCACGAGGTCGGCGAGGCGAGCGTCGGGTTGTCGTAACGTTTTCGGGACGGTATGGACTTACGCTGGTGGCGTGATCGACGGTTTGGCGTCGGTTCGAATCGTTCGAGTCCGCGTGCGGACGGTGTGTGGGTGAGGTCCCGGATTGGTCTGTGGCTGTCGGCCGCGTTGGCGCTGACGCTGTTTGCCCTGGTGGTGCCGTTGTTGGTTGTGACCCGCCACTTGGAGGCGGCGTTGGTAGGGGCGCCGGTGTTGATCGCCGCGGTCGGGGTGGTCGGAGTGGTTGTCGTGCGCAATCAGCGTCGGAATCCGGTCGGTTGGGTGCTGGTGCTGGTCGCCATGCTGGGCGTACTGCTCATCGACGCGAGGCTCTACGCGGTGTGGGATTACCGGTTGCGTGGCGGCGAGCTGCCGGCTGGTCACCTGGCGGTCTACGTGTCGTCGGCGCTTGCGAACGTCGGGTTCCCGCTCCTTCCGATCGCGATCTTGCTCTTTCCCGACGGGGCGTTGCCGACGCCGCGCTGGTTATGGGTCTTCCGGTGTTATCTCCTGTTGTCGGTTCTGTACGTCGGCAGCCAGCTCGCGGGTGAGGCGGGGCGGGTCTTCGGCCAGTCGTTCGCCGTCGATGTCAAGGGTCAGGTGTCGGGCGTTGAGCATCTCCGAGGTCCCGTCCGTATCGCTGCGAACATCGAGGACGTGATCGGGTTCTTCTCAGCCCCGGTCTTCCTCGGTTTCTGGGTGGCGTTCGTGGCGCGTCAACTGGCGGCGTGGCGGCGAGCCGACAATGAGCGCCGCCAGCAGCTGAAATGGCTGACAAGCGGAGCCGCGGTGTGCCTCGTGGCCATCGTCACCAACTTCGTCGTTGCCGGCAGCAGCGGCAACAGCCTTGCCGCCCTCCCCGTTGCAACGCAGGCCGTCACCATCGTTTCCATCGCTGCGCTGCCTGTTGGGGTCGGGATCGGGATCGTCAAGTACCGGCTCTACGAGATCGACCGGTTGATCAGCCGCACCATCTCCTATGCGATCCTGACCGGCCTTCTCGTCGGGGTCTTCCTCGGGATCGTCCTGCTCGCCACCCGGGTGCTGCCCTTCTCCTCCCCGGTCGCGGTCGCCGCCTCCACTCTGGCCGCGGCCGCTCTCTTCAACCCAGCTCGGCGCACCGTGCAACACGCCGTCGACCGGCGCTTCAATCGCGCCCACTACGACCAAGAAGCGATCGTCGCCGACTTTCGCACACGACTCCGGACGGCCGCCGACCTCGACACCGTCCGCACCACGCTCCAAACAACCGTCGACGGCTGCATCCAACCAACCCACACCACACTCTGGCTCAGACCAAGCCGAACGCGAGATACCTAGCACCGCGAAGGGCATTCCTGACCGCTGGGCATCAGGGTGTCGTTCACTCGCACGAAGGCTTGATCGTTAACCGTCCAGGGCCGTTCGGCGCAGGTGCCGCTGGATCGGTCGAGCCGACCTAGGCGCCGGGAGCAGTTCGAGAGGCCGGCATCTCATCCTGGGTCGATTCACTCGGTTGAGCGATCGCATGTGGTCCAGCCGGCTCATACCGTGCGACGGATAGGTAGATCAGTCTTCTCGATCAAGTGGCCTTTGCGGCATTGGCGCGCCGGCCGCGCAGGCTGCGGACAGTAAGGTCCTTGTCTGTCATAGGACGGCTTCCGACAGCAACCCGTACGTATTGATCAGCGTCAGTGCGAATGCGGTCCCGACTCACCTCGACGGTCACGGCCAGAACAACCATCCTGACTTCCTCCTGCCAAGCGGCAGCACGGATTGCTCGGGTGGCCCGACCGGCGGCGAGTAGTACTCCGCCGGCGTGCCCCGACAAGCGCGGGGCCGCTAGTGGAAGTGGACCACCGTCGCGAAGCTCGCTCCGCGAAGCACGACCTCGATCACGTCGCCGTTCTCGAGCAGCCGCGGCTTCGCCCGGTAGTACTGGACGTAGGCGCGGCCGAAGGTGAACGTGATTCTGGCTGGCGTGTGGGTGAGGACGACGATGCCGATACAGTCGAGCTCGTTAAGGCCGGGTCGGTAGCGGCCAGCAGCGTAGAGCTGGTTGTTGGCATCCCCCATCTGAGCATCCCAGCCAACCAGGTAGAACTGCGTTCCGTAGTCGAAGCCCGCATTGCCCGAGATCGCCAACGGACACAGGGGCTGGTTCGATGGCGACTTCTTGGGGTTGGCGGGCGGAAGTGTCAGGCCTCTGCCGACCACGGTGAAGATCGGCCGTGCAGCGCTACCGCTGACCGTCAACGAGCTGATAGTCGCGGCAGCCGCCCGGCTCGTCGCGCCGGCTCTATCCGACACTGCCACCGCCGCGCAGAACGTCAACACGATAGGCAGCGCCACCGATCGGCGAGAGGTAAGCCGCAGCTTCATCTGGAAGCCCTCCCCGGGGAGCAGGTGTCGCGAGCATAAGAATCGACAATCCGTGACGCAAGCGTTGCCGACCGTGTTGCGACCTAAGAGGCGTTGCCTACAGCGCCGTACCTCGGCTCGCGCCGGCACGCCTCCGGACGGATGATCGCGGTGCGGGTCGAGCGGTGCCGAGAGCCGAGTAGCGCGTAGTGCGGAGACGTTTGCGCGTCAGGCGGCTTGCGACTGCTCTTGTGACGCTTCTCTCATCATCGAGGCGAGCGTTGAGGCAGGGACGGGACGCGAGATGATGTAGCCCTGGATCAGATCACAGCCAAGCGCGTCGAGGCAGTCGTATTGATCGTCGGTCTCAACGCCCTCGGCCACGACACTCAGGCCGAGTCGGTGTGAGAGTTCGATCGCTGCGGCAACGATCGCGGTACTAGCTTCGGACCTTGGGAGCCCGGAGACGAACGACTGGTCGATCTTGAGCACATCGACGGGCAGGTCTTTGAGGTAGCTGAGCGATGAGTACCCGGTGCCGAAGTCGTCGATCGCGACTTGTACGCCGAGAGCCCTGAGCGAGTCGAGCGTGCGCCGGACCCGGGCCGGTTCCTGGACGAAGGCGCTTTCGGTGATCTCGATCGTCAGGGCCGGGGGTGGGAACTTCTCCTGAGCGAGGGCGTGCTGGACGTCGACGGCGAATGACGTCTCGAGGAGGTCTAGTACCGACATGTTCACGGTGACCCCGAGGTCAACGCCACCCTCCCGCCAGACCCGGCACTGTTTGATGGCCTGCCGCAGAACGAACCGGTTCAGGTTGACCACCAGACGTGTGTGCTCGGCGAGCGGCAGGAACTGGTCTGGTGGGATCATCCCTTTGGTCGGGTGGTGCCAGCGGACGAGCGCCTCAACCTTGGTCAGCGTTCCGGTGCGGGCGGTGACGATCGGTTGGTAGTGGACTTCGAGTTCTTCGCGTTCGACAGCGACTCTCAGCTCTGTCATCAGGACGAGCTTGCTGGCGTCATTGCGATCGGCGCTCGGGTCGTATCGCGTTACCCCGGCCCGCGTCTGCTTGGCGAGATACATCGCGACGTCTGCGCGGCGTATGAGTTGTCCGACGTCGTTCCCGTCCTCAGGCGCGAGCGCGACCCCGATGCTTGCGTCCACCGATACGGGGATGTCGCGGATGGAGCCGGGCAGCTCGATCCCGTGGCGAAGTCTGTTGGCGAACGTGAGCGCCTCTTGTGGGGTGGTGGGTGAGAGGACGATCGCGAACTCGTCCCCACCGAGCCGCGAGACCGGTGCTTCGCCGGCGATCGTGACTAGCCGTCTGGCTATGTCTCGTAGCAGTTCGTCTCCGGCGTCATGTCCGAGGGAGTCGTTTACCTCCTTGAATCGGTCGAGGTCGATCAGGAGTACGGCGGCGGACTGGTCGCTCATGAGCTGTTGAAGCGAGGTCGTGAGGTTCTCGTGCAATGCCTCTCGGTTGGAAAGACCGGTGAGGGAGTCGTGGCTTGCCTGGTAGCGGATCTCTGCGACATAAGCGCGCAGCCTTCGAGAGGCTCGAGCAAGTGCTGGGAGAAGCAGGATGAAGAGGAGAACGAGGGCCGCTTCGAGGACGCCGGCGACCGGAAGGAGCGACCCCCGGGCATCGGCGGCGATCGGTGCATAGTCCTGCTCTACCGCGACCACGCCCACCGTAGAGCGGTTGAGCCTCATGGGCACATTCGAGACGAGCGCCTTCACGGTCCCGTGACCGCTTACCGCTGGGACGGAGGCCACGCGGGAGAGGATCGACCCGTTTCGTACCTGCGCTAGGGCGCGTGGATCGCCGGCTGTGCTGCCGATCAGGCGATGGTCGGTCGAATACGTGATCTTGTTCCGAACGCCCACCAAGGACAAGCGCAGTACCCCGTCGATGAGGACGAAGCGGCGCATCAGCTGATCAAGCCTGTGCAGGCGGTCTCCATGCACCGCGCGGGCTGCATCTGCCGGCTTGATGACCGTTCGGAGGAACGTGTCGGCGACGAACTGAGTTCTGTCGGTCGCCGTCTGCACCGCATGCCGCTGGTCGAGCTCGCGAACGATCGCGAGGATGCCGGCACCGGCCAGCGCCAGCCCAAGCGCAGTTACAAGTGCAAAGCGAAGCGCAAGCCGCGGCTGCCGATCGGAGCGTGCGCCGCCCGCGGGTTCGCTGAACCTCGTCTCGCGGCGCTGCGGCATCGCCTCGTCTCGCTAACCCGTACCGGAAGCGACCGAGGTGCCCCCTTTGCCCCCGCCCTTCCTGTTCGAGCTGTTGTTGCCGCCAGCGTTCGAGCTGCTGTTCCCGCCAGCGTTCGAGCTGCTGTTCCCGCCAGCGTTCGAGCTGCTGTTGCCTCCGGCGTTGCTCGACCCCTTGCCGTTCCCGCCAGCGTTCGAGCTGCTGTTGCCACCAGGGTTCGAACTGATGCTGCCGCCAGGGTTGGAACTGCTTTCGCTGCCGGTGTTGTCAAGGCTTGCGGCATCTAACCCAGTCGTGCTGCTGCTGTCAGCAGACGTAGTCGTGGTGCCTCCGGTCTTGCTCGCACCGATTCCGCCCGTGCCGTTGCTTGCTCCGGTGCTCTGCGGGGTGCCACCGCCGCTGCCACTCGCATTGCTGGCGTCGCCATTCGTGCCTCCGTGCGAGCTCACGGTGGCGGTGTTAGAGGCCGACTGCACGGCGGGGGTGTCTCCCGACGACGTCACAGCATCCGCAGACGCCATCGGGGCTGCAACGGGGTCCACCGCTACCATGCGGCTCGCTGCATGCGCGCGACTACCGAAAGCGGGAACGCGTTCGCCCTTGACGACGCTCACGGAGGGGAGACCTGTCGGCCTTCTCGCGGCTACACGTTCGCCCGTTGTCGGCACAATCGGCACCGTGACCGCGGGTGCGTAAGCCGTACTCGACGCTCGGGTGGCGCCTGGAACAAGCATGAACGCCACCCTCTGCACGAACCCGGGAAGCGGAACTGACAAGCCGGACGCGCTCACAAGCGGAATCGGCAACGCAACAACGGCGATGAGCCCCACGAGCGCCCGGCGCGAGAGGAGCGGTTCCTCACGGATCTTCCGCGGTCTATACGCAAAGAGATACGCCGACACGATCAGACCGTGTGCGCGAATACGCCACGAGTCCATCCCCCTGAAGGGTGTGCGCCCCTTGGCACGATCCGGAACGGCGGAGCGCTATCGTCCGCGCATCGGCGAGTCGGCCACCGTCGTCAGATCCGGGGCGGGGCTGGTGCTGGCCAGCTTTCGTTGACACGCTGCCCGTAGATCTGTTTGACGCATCGTCACCTGTTGAGCCGTCCTGGGTTCTGGAGAGGCTCGGCGATGCCCCTGTTCTGTGGAGCCTCTACGAAATCCGGAATGGCTCACTCCCGCGAGAGACGCGCAAACGTCTCGGCGCACTCGGACGCGGCAATCACGCAGTCGCTGTGCCGACGATCAGCGGGCGGACGAACGGCGGCACCTTCTGGAGCTTCGTCTGCTCGAGCTCGTCGATCTGGAAGCCGGCCGCCTTCATCGAGTCGAGCGTCGGGCGATTGCACTCGCAGCAGACGACGAAGCGGTTCAGCCTGTTCATGCGGTCCTGCAGTCGGGCGAGCTTCGGGTCCTCGGAGCGGACGTGCTCGACGAAGATCAGCCTGCCGCCGGGCCTCAGCACGCGGCGCAGCTCACGCAGGGCTCGTGGCTGGTCGGCGACCCCGCACAGGACGAGGGTGGAGACCGCCGTGTCGAAGCTGTCGTCGTCGAATGGGAGATCCTCCGCCGGAGCGCGCAGCACGGTCGCCTGCGGGGCCCGCTCGCGCACGCGCGACTCGAGCCGACGGAGCATCGGCCGCTCCGGCTCGGTCAGCGTGAGCGATTCGACCGCCGGGCCGTAGTGGTCGAGGTTCGCTCCGGTACCGGTTCCAATTTCGAGCACGCGCCCGCTCGCCGTTTCGACCAGTCGGCGTCGGATTTCGCCGAGCCCTGACCGCTCCACCCTGGCCAGCTGCCTGTCGTAGGTGAGCGCGAAGAACCTACTGCGAAGACTCATCCGTGACTCCTTTCGTCTCTGCGGTCATCCTCGCGCCCACTTCGCGATTCTGCATGGGGCAGTTGCCCCATCTTCAGTCGTCGGTGAGCAGGCCGTGCTGGATCGCGTACAGGCTCGCGGTCACACGCGTCGAGGCGCCGATCTTCGCGTAGACGTGCTCGACGTGGTTCCGTGCCGTCTTTGGCGTAATCACGAGCTTCGTGGCGATCTCCTTGTTCGAGAGCCCGCGCGCCAACAGGCGCAGGACGTCCACCTCGCGGGCGGTAAGCCCGGCGGGACGCGCGCTCCTGCGTGGCACGCGGTGCCCGGCGGCCATGAGCACGGCGTCGACGACGTCCGCATCCAGACGACTCGCTCGCACCTCGGCGCGAAGCTCGGCGGCGGTCTCGTCCGACGTCAACGCCGGCCGGTACGGACGCGGCTCGCACATCGACCGGTACGCGTCGACGGCTCCGAGGATGCGCGCCGGACGCGAGATCGCGCCGCCGGAGAGGCTGCGTGGATACCCGGACCCGTCCAGCCGTTCGCGATGCTGCACCGCGATCTCAGCAAGCGGGGCGAGCGACGCGGACTGATGGAGCATCCGCTCGGTGAGGTAGGGGTGCATGCGGACGCGCTCCCACTCGCCTGCGCCGAGTGGACCGCGCTTGTCCCAGATCGCGTTCGACACGCCAAGACGGCCAAGGTCGT
>Ga0187778_10000489_pt1 | contig 28171 bp, 27 predicted proteins | sample 1015_Q2_SP5_20_M_FD_132418 | JGI IMG/M metagenome (GOLD analysis project Ga0187778, IMG submission 132418) | Tropical peat soil microbial communities from peatlands in Department of Meta, Colombia - 1015_Q2_SP5_20_MG | ecosystem: Environmental > Terrestrial > Soil > Wetlands > Peat | place... | reverse complement strand
CGACCTTCTCGCCCACGCCGGCATGGATGACGTCGACCCGGGCGAGTTCCGCCGCTACGGCTCTGCCCGCCAGCTCTACAACTTCAAGATCGACAACGTGGGCGCCTACTGATGAGCGCGAACGGCGCCTCCCGGATGCCAGGCCTGCGCGAGTCGTACCTCTACGACCGCACGGTGATCGCCGAGATCCAGCGCGCCGCGCGCGAGGGGATCTACGACATCCGCGGCTTCGGCGCAAAGCGGCGGCTGCCGCACTTCGACGACCTGCTCTTCCTCGGCGCGAGCGTCTCGCGCTACCCGCTCGAGGGCTACCGCGAGCGCTGCGCAACCGATGTCGTGCTCGGCACGCGCTTCGCCAAGAAGCCGATCGAGCTGAAGATCCCGGTCACGATCGCCGGCATGAGCTTCGGTGCCCTGTCCGCGCCCGCGAAGGAGGCGCTCGGCCGCGGCGCCACCGAGGTCGGCACGTCGACCACGACGGGCGACGGGGGGATGACGCCGGAGGAGCGCGAGCACTCCGCGACGCTCGTCTACCAGCTCCTGCCTTCGCGCTACGGGATGAACCCGGACGACCTGCGGCGAGCCGACGCGATCGAGGTCGTCGTCGGCCAGGGCGCAAAGCCCGGCGGGGGCGGCATGCTGCTCGGCCACAAGATCTCCGACCGCGTCGCGGCGATGCGCGACCTGCCCAAAGGGATCGACCAGCGCAGCGCGTCGCGGCACCCGGACTGGACCGGGCCCGACGACCTCGAGATCAAGATCGGCGAGCTCCGCGAGATCACCGACTGGGAGAAGCCGATCTACGTCAAGGTCGGCGCGACGCGCACCTACTACGACGTCCAGCTCGCGGTGAAGGCGGGTGCGGACGTGATCGTCGTCGACGGCATGCAGGGCGGTACGGCGGCGACGCAGGACGTCTTCATCGAGCACGTCGGGATCCCGACGCTGCCGGCGATCCCGCTCGCCGTGCAGGCGCTGCAGGAGCTCGGCATGCACCGGCAGGTGCAGCTGATCGTCTCCGGCGGGATCAGGACGGGCGCCGACGTCGCAAAGGCGCTCGCGCTCGGGGCCGACGCGGTCTCGATCGGCGTCGCCGCGCTGATCGCGATGGGCGACAACAGCCCCGAGTACGAGGAGGCGTACCGGAAGATCGGCTCCTCGGCCGGCTTCTACGACGACTGGCAGGCGGGCCGCGACCCAGTCGGCATCTCGACCCAGGACGAGGAGCTCGCGGCCAGGTTCGACCCGGTCGTGGGCGGCCGGAAGATCGCCAACTACCTGCGCGTGCTCACGCTCGAGACCCAAACGCTTGCGCGCGCGTGCGGGAAGTCGCACGTCCACAACCTCGAGCCCGAAGACCTCGTCGCCCTCACACTCGAGGCCTCGCTGATGACCGGCGTGCCGCTCGCCGGGATGCGGCTCGGGCTGCTGGACGAGATCGCCGAGCGCGTCGCCGCCCGGCTCGCCGACGATCGCCGCTGAGTCCACGCGCCCGCCGGGCCTGCTCGGCTTCCTGCTCGGAAGCGCCGGGATGTTCGCGACGATGTACGCGACGCAGGCGATCCTGCCCGTGCTCGGGCGCGACTTCCACGTCCGGCCCTCGCAGACCGGCCTCACAGTCTCGGCCGTCGTGGTCGCGCTCGCGGCCGGCGCGTGGGCCTGGGGTCCGCTGTCGGACCGGATCGGCCGGAAGCGCTCGCTCGTCCTCGCGAGCGCCCTGCTCGTGCTGCCGACGATCGGCGCAGGCCTCGCGCCGACATTCGAGACGCTGCTCGCGTGCCGCGCCCTGCAGGGTCTCTGCATGCCGGGGCTCCTGACCGTGGGAGTCCCCTACGTGACCGAGGCGTTCGTGCCGCAGATCGGCGGCCGGGCGATGGGCTACTACGTGTCGGCGCTCGTGGCAGGCGGGCTGATCGGGCGAATCGGCGTCGCGCTCGTGACGGTTGCGGTCGGCTGGCGCTGGGCAGTCGGCGGGCTCGCGATCCTGCCGCTCGTCAGCAGCGTCGTGCTCCAGCGAACGCTGCCGGAGGTGCCTCGCCCCGCGAGGAGCGACGAGGGTGGCCTGCGCCGCCAGCTCACGAACCCTCGTGTCCTCTCGGTGGCCGTCGTCGCGAGCTCGTTCTTCTTCACGTTCGTCGGCACGTTCTCGTACGTCACGTACCGGCTCGAGGGGCCGCCGTTCCGGTACAGCACCGCGGTCGGAAGCGTCGTGTTCGTCCTCTGGCTGCTCGGCGCCGTGACGCCCGCCGCGGGCAAGCTCGTCGACCGCATCGGCTGGCGACGCGTCGTCGCGCTGGCGCTCGTCATCTCGCTCGCCGGCCTGCTCCTGACGTTCCCGTCCTCGATCGTGCCGCTCGTGCTCGGACTCGCCGCGTTCACCCTCGCGAACTTCAGCGGCGTGACCGCAGCACAGATCGGCGTGGCCGAAGCCACCGACGTCGACCGCGGCGCGGCGAGCGCCGTCTACTACTCGATGTACTACGCGTGCGGCGGACTCGGCGGCTTCCTCCCAGGCCTCGCCTGGCAGGCGTGGGGCTGGAGCGGCGTCGTCCTCGTCGGCCTCGGCGTGCTGACCTTCGCCGCTTTGGTTCTCGTCTTCAGTCGTCCAACGCGGTGAGCCGTGCGGCCGGAGGCCGGCTCTGCCGGCCGGGAGGCCATCCTGACGTTGGCGGGTGCAGAAGCCCAAAGGAGGGGCTCGTGGGGGAACCGGAAACGGCCGTGGGGACAGACTGAAGTCTGTCCCCACGACGACGTCCTACGACCAGGGATAGGGCGAGTGCGAGACCGGGTGGAGGTCGCCGGTCGCGAAGCGCTCGAAGCGGAACGGGTAGAGGAGGCTCGAGTGCTCGCCGACGAGCACCTTCGCGACCTCGCGCCCGACGCCGATCATCTTGTACCCGTGATTCGAGTCGAGGATCGCGTAGACGTTCGGGCGCAGGTAGTCGAACACCGGGAAGTTGTCCGCCGTGAACGACCCCACCCCGCCCGAGCGCGCGTTCTTGTACAGGGGCCGGCAGCCCTCGAAGCGGCCCATCGCGTGTGACAGTGCCGCGCACCACATGTCGGCGAAGGACGGGTCGACGTTCGTCGTCGACGGGTACGGGTCGAGCTCGACGTCGCCGTCCACGGTGAGCGGCGACGCGCCGCCCTGGACGCCGTGCCGGTCGCGCTTGTAGTAGATCCCCCAGAGCTCGTCCGTGACGAGGGCGCCTTCGTCGGTGTAGAGCGGCGCGTCCGTGTCCAGATGGATGACCGGTGGGGCGCCGCCGTCGGCGGTCGCGAACATCAGCGGGTCGACGGTGATCTCGCCCTCTTGCAGGTTCCAGTACGTCCACATCGGGACGTTCTCGCGCACCTCGCCGGAAGGGGTGCGCACGTCGATCTCGAGCGGCAGTCCGAGCATCGTCCAGAAGCGCTTCGCCCAAGGGCCCGGTGCGACGGCGACCTGCTCGCCGACCTCGATCTCTCCGGCGCTCGTCTCGACCGCCGTCACCGAGTCGTCCTGTCCGAAGCGGAAGCCGGTCACCTCGACGCCCGTCAGGACGCGAACACCCTCGGCCTCGCACTTCGCGAGGAGCCCATCGACCGACTCCTGGTTGAACGCGAAGCCGCCCTGGTGCTCGTGCAGGCAGACGGTCACGCCCTGCGCACGCCAGTCGGGGAAGAGCCCGCGCATGTGGTCGGCCACCTCCGCCTCGCCGACGATCAGCTCGGAGCGGTAGCCGATCCGCTCGTGCCGCTCGTAGACGGCAGTCAGGTCGGACTCCTGCACCTGCGGGCCGAGGGCGATGTAGCCGACCGGGTTGTAGTGATAGGCGGCGGGATCGGACTCCCACACCTCGACGCACGCCTGCATCAGCTCGCTCATCGCCGGCTGGAAGTAGTTGTTGCGGACGACGCCGCAGGCGATCCCCGACGCACCGGCGCCCGGGCGCGACTTCTCGAGCACGACGACGTCGCGTCCGTCGCCGAGGCCGCGCTGCTTCAGCTCGCGCGCGAGGTGCATGGCGGTCGAGAGACCGTGGATGCCGGCGCCGACGACGACGTAGCGGGACGATGCGGGACGATCCATCAGTATTGCCTCCTCGACAACAGTGTTCTAAAATCGACCGAACCGTAGCATGCCCCGCACCGGAAAGCCAGCCGTCCGCAAGGTCGCCGCCGTCGAGCGGGCGCTCGCCGTGCTCGACGCCGTCGCCGCCGCCGACGACGTCGGCACGAACGAGCTCGCGCGCCGGACGGGCATCAACCCGAGCACCGTCTCGCGCCTGCTCGCGACGCTGGTGGGCAGCGGCTACGTGCGACACGTCGAGGAGACGGGGCGCTACCGACTCGGCCCGCGCCTCGTCCAACTCGGCAACGCGGCACTCGCCGGGCTCGACCTCCGCGAGCTGGCGCGGCCGGTGCTGGCCGAGCTCGCCGCGGAGACGGGCGAGACGGCGACGCTCTCCGTCCCGGGCGAGCCGGATGCGATCACGGTCGACTTCGCGCAGAGCGCGTCGTCGGTGCAGAGCGTCGCACGCGTCGGGCGGCCGAGCATCGCCCACGCCACCGCGACGGGCAAAGTCGCGCTCGCCTACGGCGGGGCGGCGCTCCCCGACGGGCCGCTTCGCGCGTACACGCCGCGGACGATCGTCGATCCCGGGCAGCTTGCCGCCGAGCTCGAACGTGTGCGCGAACAGGGCTACGCGGTCGCGATCGGCGAGCGCGAGGACGACCTCAATGCCATCGCAGCTCCAGTCTTCGGCCCCGGCCGCGAGCTCGTCGCGATCCTCGGGCTACAGGGACCCGCGCCTCGCTTCGACGCCGCGGCCGTCGACCGCGCGAGCGCGGCGATCGCATCGCGTGCGAGTGCGCTCTCGGCCGCGCTCGGCGGCGAAATCGCCGCCCGCGGTGGAGTAGCATCGCGTTGATGGCAGTCGTGGGCAACCATATGGCGCGCGATCTCGTCACGGTGGCCCCGGACGAGCTCCTCGGAGTCGCTGCCAAGCGGATGGCCGACCGGAAGGTGGGGGCGGCGCTCATCCTCGACGGCGACCGCCTGATCGGGATCTTGAGCGAGCGAGACGTGCTCCGAGCCGTCGGCGCCGGCGGCGCCGAGGACGCAGCGGTCTCCGCGTGGATGACGTCGCACCCGGAGACGATCGAGTCGGACGACTCGCTCGACCACGCGGCGGTCCTGATGATCCACGGCGGCTTCCGGCACTTACCAGTGGTCGATGCCGGACACGTGGTCGGGATCCTCTCGATCCGCGACCTGGTGCGCGTGGCGCTCGACGACCGCGCGCCGCGCGGCGCCTAGCGACTCAGGCCGCTTCGAGCCAGACGAGGCAGGATGCGCGGTCGCGGATCTGACGCGCAGCCTTCCGGTACACCCTCGCACTGACCTTCGCGAGGTCGGGCCCGAGGACGATGAGACCGGGGTTTCGCTCGGAGGCCACCTCGAGGAGCGCATCGGCCGGGTGCGGGCTCGAGACCCGGAGGAGCTCGACCGGGACGTTGAACGACGCCGCGAGGTCGGCCGGAGCGCGGAGAGCCTCCGTGAGCTCGGCGGTCTCGATGTACGAGTAGCGCATCACGAGCGACATCGGCATCAGCGCGACGCGCGAGACGTTCACGACGATCAGCCCCTGACCGGCTTCGACGGCGGCGTCGACGGCCAGCTCCGCCGCCTCGGCGGCGAACGGGACGTCGAAGGTCGCGAGCACGACCGGGCGCGCGCCTGCCGGCCGGGCTCGAAGGCCCGTGACGACTCCGGCGCGCCCGACGGCCGGCATCAGCTCACGACCGCTCCGGGCGGAGCTCCCACTTCGGGTTGCCCTCGACCACCCGCCGGGTGGCGCGCGCCCGGAACTGCGGGACCGCGAACACCCGCCACCCGACCGCGAACACGAAGAGGAGCACGGCGAACTGGAGCCCGACGGCGAGCGCGAGCGGAACGAGCACGGCGGCCGCGACGAGTGGCGGTCCGACGATCAGCACCTTGTACCAGCGGATGCTCTTCAACAGGGTCGCGTACTCCTCCGCCGGAATCTGCGTCGTGTCCCACGTCCTACCGCAGTTCTCGCACTGCCAGCGCTCGCCGTAGGCGACGCTCCCCTTGGCGCCGCAGTCGCAGGCGATCGTGATCGGCGGCTTGCCCACTGCGCAATTCTACGGGCGGCCGGAGCCTCCAGGCCTTGGCTCAATCCTGGAGACATGTTACGGTCGCCGCGATTGACGCCGCGAGAGCGCGCGCCAAGTCGTTCGCAGACGAGAGACGAGGAGGTGGGCTGTGGCAGTGGCGATGGTCGAGGAGCGACACCTCCTCAAGACGCTTCGCTGGTACGACGGGTTCGTGATCTGCCTCGCGAACCCGGGCTTCCTGCTGGGGTCGCTTGGGTATTCGGTCGGCGATCTCGGCGGCTGGGGCGCGATGCTGATCTGGGGTCTGACGGCGGCGATCATCTTCCCGGTCCAGATCATCTACTCCGAGCTCGCCGCGATGTTCCCGCACAAGTCCGGCGGCGTGTCGGTCTACGCGAACGAGGCGTGGCGGAAGTACACGACCCTGATCGGACCGGTCGCGACGTTCGGTTACTGGATCGGCTGGTCGGTCGTGCTGTCGTTCCTCGGACTGTTCGTCGGCTCGATCGCACAGGCCGCATGGTTCCCGCACGAGAAGTACGGGACGAACGCGTTCGGCGGCTCGCTGATCGACAAGGGCTACTTCTACACGGGCAGCGTGCACATCGGGCTCCAGCACTTCATCGCGATCGGCCTCATCCTCGCGGTTTGGGCCTTCAACGTCTTCGGCACGCGGATCGCAGTCTCGTTCAACTACCTGACGGGCCTGCTGCTCATGTTCCCGCTCTTCTGCTTCACGCTGCTGCCCTTCCTGAACGGCGACTTCCACTCCTCGAACCTGACGTTCAAGCTCAACGACCCGCACCTGGCCTGGGGAGGGTTACAGCTCGCGCTGGTCTGGATCTGGATCATGATCTGGTCGACGGCGCCGGAGGCCGCCGCGACGTTCGCGCCGGAGTACAAGAACACCGTCCGGGACACCAGGAAGGCGCTGATCTCCTCGGCGGCCTTCATCCTGCTCATCAACACGCTCGTGCCGTTCGCCCTCACGGGCGGCGTCGGCGAGAAGACCGTAGGCGCGTTCGACTACGTCGGCGCCCTGAACACGCTCGTCGGCAAGGGAGCCACGAACTTCTTCGTCTTCGTCATGTGCGCGAGCTTCGTCCTCTCGATGAACACGGCGACCGCGGACGGGAGCCGTGCCCTCTACGGCATCTCGCGGGACGGCCTGACGATCAAGGAGCTGGGACGGCTGAACAAGTACAACGTCCCGGGGAACGCGATGTCGCTCGACATGATGATCAACATCCTGTTCGTCCTCTTCGTCGGGAACCTGTTCGGCATCCTCGTCGCGAGCAACATCGGCTACGTCCTCGCCAACACGTTCGCGATCGGCGCGTTCATCCTGCTCCGTCGCGACCGCCCCAACTGGCCTAGGCCGATCAGGCTGCCCGACTACTGGGTAGCGATCGCCTGGGTGCTGTTCGGTGCGTTCGTGGTCTTCGACGTCGTCGGCATCGGCTGGTTCCAGATCGCCGGCGGCGGGGCCGTCTACGGCGGGACGAAGAACAAGATCATCGGGTTCGCCGTTCTCGCCGTCTCGTTGCTGCTGTTCCTGTTCCGCCGGATCGTCCAGGACAAGGAGGCGCCACACCTCCGCGAGGAGACGCCGACCATGCCGGACGAGAACGTCGCAGCGCTCCTCCAGCAAGAGATGGCCTGAGCGCGGCTCGCATCGGCTCGCAGGGGGCGGCTCCAGCCGCCCCCTTCTTGTCAGAATCCGCCCAGATGGACGCACCGGTGCCGGAGGAGTTCGACCTCGCCGTCCGGGCAGGGAAGCGCGCGGAGCCCACGGAAGGGATCGAGTCGCCGTTCGACGTGCCCGAGCCCGAGGCGCTCCAGCTCGGCTCGGAGGCGGGAGCCGACCCGGCCGTCGAGTTCCGGAGGACGCTCGGCATGTTCGCCACCGGGGTGACCGTGGTCACGGTTCACGAAGGGGACCGGGTGCACGGGATGACGGCGAACGCGTTCATGTCCGTCTCCCTGCGGCCGCCGCTCGTGCTCATCTCCGTCGACCGCCGGGCCCGGATGAACCAGCTGCTCCGCGAGGGCGTGCGGTACGGGATCAGCGTGCTCGAGAGCGGCCAGTCCGCCCTCTCGGATCACTTCGCAGGACGGACGGGCGCGGGCATCCCGGAGCCGCGGTTCGAGCTCGTGCGGGAGACGCCGCTCGTCGAGGGCGCGCTCGCCCATCTCGTCGCGCGCGTCCTGCGCTCGTACTGGGGCGGCGACCACTCCCTCTTCCTCGGCCAGGTCGAGTACGTCCGCTACGGCGAAGGCGAGCCGCTCCTGTTCCACGGAGGACGCTACGAACGTCTCGTCCGCGAGCCGCACGTGTTCGCCGCGCTCCCCGGCGAGCTCCTGGAGCCGATCCTGGCCGCCGGCACGCCGCGCGAGTACGCGGACGGAGAGCTGATGATGCGAATCGGCGAGCCCGGCGACTCGCTCTCCCTGATCGTCGAGGGGACCGTCCGGGTCGAACGGCCCGGGAAGACGGTCCGGCTCGGCGCCGGCGACCTCGTCGGCGAGATCGAGGTGCTCAATCCGGGTGGAGGACGGATCGCGAACATCACCGCGGAAGGTCACGTCCGGTGCCTCGAGGTGAGCCGCACGGATCTCCTCGCCGCCCTGGAGGCAGACCCCCGGGCCGCGATCGCGCTGATCGAGGTGCTCGCGACGCGGTTCCGCGAAAGCGGCTGATCGCGCTAGAGAACGGCGCGGAGGAAGCGTGCCGCGCGGGAGATTCCGACCGTCCCTTGCCGGCCCGGCCAGTCGTGCGAGCCGTTCGGGTAGACGAAGAGCTCGGCGTGGACGCCGGCCGCGCGGGCAGCGTCGTACAGGGCGCGTGTGTCGGCGAGCGGGATTGCATCGTGGACGCCGCCCGAGAGCAGGAGGAGCGGCGGCAGCGCCGTCGGCGCACGGCCGCCGCGCCCGCTGCCGGTCGAGAAGCCGACCACGGCCGCGAACGGACGCGTCGCCGCCGAACGGCCGCTGTCGGCGGCCGCGGCCGTCGCGACGGCGAGCCCTCCCCCGAGCGACCAGCCGACGAGGCCGACGCGATGCGGATCGATCCGCGGCGTGCCGCGAAGCGCGCTGCCCGCATCCTCCACGACCTGCTGCCAGCGTGCGAACACGTCGCGGAAGCCGGTGAACGCGGTCAGCCCAGCCCCACGCCCGCCGCAGAACCCTTTCGTGCCCGGCGGCGGCGTCGGGCCGAAATAGTCGACGTAGAGCGTCGCGATACCGTCCGCCGGCAGGGTGGCCGTGATCCGGTGGTCGAGCGTCGAGAAGCCGCCGCAGCCATGGAGCACGACCACGGCGCGTCCCGCCTTCGCGTCGGACGTCGCGCGGCAGAGCTCGGCGCGGATCCGCGTGCCCGCACTCGTGAAGTCGGCGCGAGAGCAGTTCGGCTCGGCGAAGCGGGGAAAGGGCTTCGGCGGTGAGGCGGAACCGGACGCCGCGACGGCGAGCGCCACGACGGCGGCGACGGCGAGGCTGGCGGCGGAAGCTCTCATCGAGTTGGGCCCGACGCCGCGCTCCGCACACATCGTGCCTGCCGGTCCACCGGCGCCGCGCTCGACCTGAGCGCGAGCCGCCGTGCCGCGGCTCGTGCTAGGCAAGCACTGGCAGCTGACTCAACCAGGGCGTGCGGTAGCCGGTCTCGTCCCAGAGCACCGGGAAGAACGACTCGTCGAGCGAAAGGTCGCCGTGCCGGCGGTAGCGCGAGTAGACGAGGTCGACGTTCGTCTCGTGGAACCGCGCCTCGACGGGGAGCATGTGCGAGACGAGAGCCATGCGCGCGACGCTCGCGTTCGTGTTCGGGGCCGAGCCGTGCCACGTCCGCCCGTGGTGGAACGAGCCGCCGCCCGCCTTCACCACGACCGGGACGACCTCGGCCTCGACGCCTTCCGGAGCCGCGGCCCTGACGGGCTCGAGCCAGTCGTCGGGAGCATGGAACTGCGACCGCTGCGGCGGCGTTCGCGGCCAGTGGTTCGAGCCGCGGACGAACTCGAGCGGGCCGGCGTCGGCCGTCGTGTCGTGGAGGGAGATCCAGCACGTCGTCATCTCCGCCGGCACGAGGTAGTCCGCGTACGACGCGTCCTGGTGGAAGCCGATCGCCTTCGCGCCCGGCGGCTTCCACAGCACGTTGTCCTGCAGCAGCCGCACCCCGCGGTAGCCCATCAGCTGGGCGCAGAGCCGACCGGTCCGCTCCGACAGCACCTGCGCGGCGATCGTGCGGTCCGCCCGCCAGCCGTTGCAGATCTGACGCGTCCGGTCCTCGGGGTCGCGGCCGGGAACCCAGTTCACCTCGTCCGGCTTGATCCCGGTCTCGTAGTCCCCTTCGAACAGGCGGAGGAACCGCTCGCGCAGCCGGTCGAGCACGCTCTCGGGCACGAGCCCTTGCTCGACGATCAGGAACCCGTCGCGGTGGAACGCCTCGACCTCGTCGGCGGAGAACGACTCGACGGCGGTCATTCGGCCGATCCTACGCATCCGACTGCTTCGTGCCTCAGGCGGACCGCCCCGGCTGCCTGGTGATCGTGTCGGGCTGCGGGATCTCCTCGCTCAACTGGATCAGTCCGAGCCTGAGGAGGGCGAGCGGCAGCCGGGCGCTCGCGCGAAACTCGTGGCTGTGGGCCCACGTGCCGACGTACTGCGTGACTGCGGCACGCGGGTGCAGTGCCACGACTGCGCGGAAGAGCCGGCCGGATTCCGCGCTCTGATTCCTGACGATGCGGTCCTTCCGGCTCCACCAGATGTGCAGCGGAACGCCGGAGTGGGCGATCGCGGCCGCCCAGTGGATCGGGCTTCGAAGCTCGTACGCGTGCGGCGCCTGGGTCGGGGTACCGCCGATCTCCTCCCGGGCGAGCGCTTGCAATCTCCCCCCGCCGGGGAGCTGCGGGAAGGCGTAGTAGCGAGCGCGCATGTCGGTGTCGGAATCGAGCGCAGCAGCCCCGTGCAGGAGGCGGGGGTGGCGCGCGACGAGCAGGAGCGTCTCCTGCCCGCCCATGCTGCTCCCGGCCGCGTAGATCCGCTGCCGGTCGATCCTCAGCCACGGCAGCGCCTGCGCGAGGATCCGAGGCATGCGGGCGAGGTCGTCGATCTGCCCCTTCCAGCCCCACGAATAGCGCGTGAGGACGCGTCCTTGCCCTTCGGGACTGATCACGACGAACGGCCCGAACGCGGGCAGTCCGCCCCAGAAGTGCAGGTTGTCCCGCGCCTCGATCCCGCGGCCGTGCGGGGAGATGACGAGCGGCAGGGGCGGGTTGCGCTTCGGCGAGTACCAGCGGGGGACGACGACGTACGCGGTTCGCTTCGCTCCGTTCCACGCCGTGTAGGTCAAGGAGAGGCGGCGAACGAGCGTGTGGTGATCCGCGAGGAGGTCGCGGTAGTAGATGTCGAAGGCGTGGAGTCGGCCGCTCGCGTCGGTGCGCAGCTTGGGGTCGTGGTCGCCGGGTCCGCCCCGCCCCACGGTGAGCGCGGCCGCGACGCCGGCGCAGGCGACGAGCACGACCAGTCCGGAAACGACGAGCTGATGTCGAGCGCGGCGGCGCAACCTACGAGCGCGGCCGGTTCTTGTCCGGGTCGTAGAACGGGAAGCGGACGACCGTCGCGGGGATCCGCTTCTGGTGCCCGTCGAGCTTCCCGACCTCGACCTCCGTGCCGAGCTCGGAGTAGCGGACGTTCATCCGGCACAGCGCGATGTTTTTCTTCAGGACGGGCGACCGCGTACCGCTGGTCACGACCCCGACCTGCTGACGGCCGACGTGGACGCAGTCGCCGTGTCCGGCGGTCTCGTTCCCCTCCAGCTCGAGCCCGACGAGGACGCGCTGCGGGTGCTCGCGCCGCCCGGCGAGCGCCTCGCTGCCGACGAACGCGTCCTCCTTGTCGGCGGTGACCGTGAAGCCGATGCCGGCCTCGAACGGGTCGACCTGGTCGTCGAACTCGTAGCCGGCGAAGATCAGGCCCGCCTCGATCCTGAGCATGTCGAGCGCCTCGAGCCCGAGCGGTGCGAGCCCGTGCGGCTCTCCCGCGGCGAACACGGCGTCCCACACCTCGGGAGCGTCCTTCGGGTGGCAGAAGAGCTCGTAGCCGAGCTCGCCCGAGTAGCCGGTGCGCGAGGCGATCAGCGGGATCCCCTGCGGCCCGCCGAGCCGGCCGACGGAGAAGCGGAACCACTTGAGCTCCGCGAAGGGGGTCTGTGCGGGCGCCGTCCAGATCAGCGGAGTGAGGAGCTCCCGGCTCGCAGGGCCCTGCACGGACACGTTGTGGAGGTCGTTCGTCGAGTCCTTCACCCAGACGCGCAACCCGAGCCGCCCGGCCTGCTCGCGCAGCCAGACGCCGTCGTAGTCGGAGGCGCCGACGAAGCGGAAGTTGTCCTGCCCGATCCGGAAGACGGTGCCGTCGTCGATCATCCCGCCGGTGTCCGCGCAGAGCGCCGTGTAGACGACCTGCCCGTTCGAGAGCCGGCGGATGTCGCGCGTCATCGTCGCCTGCAGGAGCGCCTCTGCGTCGGGGCCGAGGATCTCGAACTTGCGGAGGGGCGAGAGATCCATCATCGCCGCGCGCTCGCGGCACGCCCAGTACTCGGCGACGGCGCCGAGGTTGTCGTACGCGCTCGGCAGCCAGTAGCCGTTGTACTCCGTGAAGCGCCCGGTCAGCGCCGACGTGCGGGTGTGGAAGGCCGTCTCCTTGGTGAGCTTCGGCTCGGCGTCCGGCGTGACGCGATGGGCGATCGCAGCCGAGAAGCGCTCCTTCGCCGGGTAGACCCGGACGTGGATCTCGGTCGGGTCCCAGCCGTTCGCCGGGTCGATGTCGTCGGGACAGGCGCTCGAGAGGCAGACGAGATCGGTCGTCGCGCGCAGCAGGACGTAGTCGCCGGGTCGCGACCACGGCTCGTCGGTCCAGTACGACCCGTGCGCGTCGAAGCCGGTGTTGAAGAAGAAGTTGATCGCCGGCCAGCCCTTCCGAGGAGCGATCGTGTACGGCAGGAGTTGCCCGTTGAAGTTGTCGGAGCAGTTGACGTGCCCGAAGTAGCCGACGTCCTCGTAGTACTTCGCGGTGCAGGCGAGCCCGAACGTGTCGTGCCGGCCGACCGTGTCGCGGACCACTTCCACGAGCGGCTTCAGATCGGTGGTGAAGAACTTCGAGTAGAGGCCCGGCTGCGGGTACATGCTGCCCATCAGCGAGCGCGTCGCCGTCGAGTCGAGGCCACGCTCGCGCCCCGCCTGCAGCTCTGCTGCGTCGAACGCGAGGAAGTCCGAGCACTGGCGCCCGCGGACGTCGATCACCTGGATGTACTCGCCCGCCTCGACCTCGTAGGCGAGCGCGGACGCCTTCGCGATCTCGAAGTCGAGCCGCGGCTCGGCGAGCGGGTCCGGCAGCTGCGCCTCGGCGCCGACGCGTGCCGTCGCGCGCCGTACCTCGAGCAGGACGTCGGTGGCCGGGATGCCGCCCTCGACGACGGGCTCGCCCTCGTCGACGGAGACCGACACAGTCGCGGCACGCCCCGCGTCGAAGGTCTCCTCCGCGCCGGGCGCCGACTCCGACCCGAAGAGGTCGTCGTCGAGCCCGAGCTCTCCCGAGACGAGCCGTGCCTGCTGCCCCCCCTGGACGTCGCGCACGGTCAGGCGGTCGCCCGGCTCGAGCGAGACCGTCGTCGTCCGGCCCGGGGAGACGCGGTACGTCTCCCGCGTCGGGTCGAACGGGACGAGGCCCGGGACGAGCAGCCGCGGACGGGTCAGCGACATCCGACGGAGCGTAACCTCGCGCGAGCCTGCCGTGCACGCGAGCTGCGGGATATGCCTCGGTCGCTCTCGGCCCTCTGGCGATTCAGCCCGGGGCCGCGCCCGACATGGCGGGCGCGGCCAGCAACGCTCGCTGAGGTGCGCGCTCCCGAGCAGGAAAGCGAGAGCGGGCGAAACCGTGCTTGCCGCTTGTAGCGGCAAGCACGCTCAGCCCGCGAAGCGGTGCGAAGGGATCAGCGAGCCGCGCAGCGGCTCGCTAGCTGCGAACGATCGCCTCCTGCTCGGAAGCCTCGGCGAGCAGCTTCTCGGCGAGCTCACGTTTGCCGGCCGCGTCGAGCTTCTTCACCTCGTTCTCGACCGCGCGGCGGTTGTAGCTCTGGTTCCAGTAGTCGAGCGACTCGAAGCCGAGCAGGACGGCCTTGCCGACGAACTGCCGGAGCACCTCGTTCGTCGGGCCCATCACCCAGCCGGCCTTGGCGTCGCGCAGGTAGCGCTCGAGCTCCATGTCGCGCTTGTAGCCGGAGCCGCCGCAGGCGTGGAGCATCTTGTCGACCACGTGCGCCGTGTTCTGGGCGGCGACGAACTTGATCTGCCACGCCCAGTGGAGGAAGGTGCCGCGGGCGAGCTCGCCCGGCTCGAGCTGCTTCGTGTTGCCGTCGGTCGCGCCGTCGAACGCCTGCGCGACCGAGTAGACGAAGAGCCGCGACGCGTTCGTCTCCATCACGGCTTGCCCGACGTAGTCCTGGATCGTCGGGTAGTCGGCGACGCGCATGCCGACGTCGACGTGACGCTTGCGCGTCGTGTGCCGCTTCGCGATGTCGACCGCGCCGAGCGCGAGCCCGTTCCACACCGAGGAGGAGCCGACCAGGAACCACGGGTCGACCGCCTCGTCGTTCGAGTTCGCACCGTCCCCCTCGGGGCCGACGATCTGCGTGCCCGGGATCTCGACGTCGGTGAACGAGATCGCGCCCGACTGGTTCCCGCGCAAGCCGAGCGCGTCCCAGAGAGACGGCTGTGCCTCGCAGAACTCCTTGTCGACGACGAAGACCGACAGGTCGTCGTAGCCCTTGAAGTCCGGGCTCGTCGTCTGCAGGACGTAGAAGTCGGCGAAGCCGCCGGAGGTCGTCCACGATGCCTTCTTGTTGATCTTGTAGCCGCCGTTCAGCCGCTGCGCGTTCGACGAGACCGGATACCAGAAGTGAGAGCCGGTCTCCGGGTCGGAGTACGAGAGCGTGCCGATCAGACCGGAGTTGAGAGGCCGGATGTACTTGTCCACGATCTCCGGCGTCGGGCGGAGCATGAGCGCGGCGACCGCGCCCATGTGCATCACGTAGCACATCGCCGTCGAGGCGCAGCCGTAGCGGGCGATCGTCTCGCACGCCATCGCGAAGCCGACGTGGTTCTCGCCCAGCCCGCCGTACTCCTCCGGGACGCAGAGCGCGAGGAAACCGTGCTCGCCGAGCAGCTCGAGGTTGCGGCGCGGGAACAGCAGCTCGTCGTCGGAGCGCTTCGCGTTCGCGCGCAGTTCCTTCTCGCAGAGCTCGATCAGGGTCTCGCGCAGCTCCTTCTGGCGGTCGGTCAGGATCCAGTCCGGATCCCAGTCGTACCCCAGCCCCCAGAACGGCTCGCCACCCCACATCTTCTCGGACATGCGCTCCTCCAGCGGTCGACTCGGCTCTCGCCCGGCATCGTAGAGACTTCCCGGCGCCTCGGGGCCGCCAGCCGTGCTACGTCCAGGGATACGGGCTCGCCGAGGCCGGGTGCGTCGCGGCCGTCGCGAAGCGCTCGGGGCGGAACGGCGCGAGAGCAGCCTCTTCGCGGCCCCCCAGCAGCTCGGACGCTGCGAGCTGCCCGAGCGCGAGCAGCTTGAAGCCGTGGTTGGAGTCGAGCACCGCGTACACACCGTCACGTACGTGGCCGACGACCGGATACGAGTCGGGCGTGAAGCACGTCTGCGCGGCGAACGAGCTCCCCGACCAGGCCGCGCCCTCGAACCGGCCGAGCGCCCAGGCGAGCGCTTCGGTCACCGCCTCGTCGAAGCTGGGATCCGTCGCCCCTAGCTCCGGATGGGAGGGACCGTACGGATCGAGCTCGCAGTCGTCGTCGAGCGCGAGCGGCAGCCCGCCGAGCGCGACGCCGCCGCCCAGACCGGGCCGGAAGTAGATGCCCCACGGGACCGGGAGGCCCGTCCGCGCGACGTCGGCATCGAGGTGGATCACCGGGTCACGAGGGTCGAGCGTCGCCCGTGCGGTCGCGAACTCGCCTTCGCGCACCTGCCAGTAGTGGAACGCCGGCCGCGCCTCGCCCCCTAGCTCGATCGTCGACGGGAGACCGAGCAGCCGCCACACGTCTCGCGCCCATGGCCCGGGCGCGACGACGAGCGCCTCGTACGCGATCTCGCCCGCGGTCGTCTCGACCGTCCCGTCGCCGTCGAAGCCGGTCACCTCCACGTTCTCGACGACACGGACGCCGGCCGAGCGCGCCATGCCGGCCAGCGCGTCGAGCGTCGTCCGCGCGTCGGCCCAGCCGCTCCGTCGCTCGTGGAGCGACGCTGTCGAGCCGGTCGCGCGCCAGTCGGGGAAGAGCGACGTCATGTGCTCTCGGGTCGCCGTCTCGCCCCGCGCGAGCCTCGACGCATAGCCGACCTCGCGGTGCTGCTGCGCGATCAGCTCGAGCTCGGACGCCTGCGCCTCGGGCACGACGGCGACGTAGCCGACCTGCCGGAAGCCGAAGAGAGACGGGTCGAGCTCGAAGATCTCGACCGACCTGCGCACGAGCTCGTTCATCGCGGGCGAGAGGTAGAAGTTCCGCACGATCCCGCCGGAGATCCCGGTCGCGCCGCCGCCCACACGGCCCTTGTCGAGCACGACGACGTCGGTGCCGGCCTCGGCGAGGTGGTAGGCGGTCGACAGGCCGTGGACGCCCGCGCCGACGACGACGAAGCGGGCGGACGCCGGGATCACGCCGTTGCGGGAACCAGCCGTGGCGAGACGACCACGTCGAGCCAGCGCTCGAAGAGGGCGCGGCCGTGGTCGAGCATCACCGCGGCGCGGCTCTCGATCTCCGCGACGAAGCTCGCGGCGGCACCGGGCCCGAGCGTGCGCTCGAGCGAGGCGGCGTACTCGGGCACCTCCGCCCACGCCTGCGCCATCTCCGTCGAGACCTCGAGGTGGAACTGGACGCCGTAGGCGGCGCCGAGCCGGAACGCCTGGTTCGGGTAGGCCGGCGAGCCGGCGAGCCGGACGCCGCCGGCGGGGAGGTCGAACGTGTCGCCGTGCCACTGGAGCGTGAGGAGGCCGTCCGGGGCGTCCGCGAAGACCGGATCCGCTCGCCCGTCCGAGGTGATCTCGACCGGGAGGAGCCCGACCTCCGGCTCGGGGCCCGAATACACGCGAGCCCCGAGACTCGCGGCGAGCAGCTGGACGCCGAGGCACACGCCCCAGTACGGCGTCCCGGCGCGGACGGCGTCGGCGATCAACTCCTTCTCGGCGGTGAGCCACGGCAGCGTCGCGTCGTCGTTGACGGACATCGGTCCGCCCATCGCGACGATCGCGTCGAAGCCGCGCCAGTCGGGCAGCGGCTCGCCCTCGTCGAGCTCGACCCGGTGCAGCTCGGCGCCCCGCTCGCGCAGCACGTCCTCGTAGACGCCGGGCGGCTCGCACGCGATGTGCTGGAGGACGAGGACGCGCACGAGAGCGATCTTACGGGTCAGCTCAGCTTCTTGAGCACACCGAGCGCGCGCTGGTCCCACGGCACCCGATGCGTCATCCCCGCCGCGCGCATCCCCTCCCGGTGCGCCATGTACCAGTCGTACGTGGCACAGAGCGTCTCCGCGTTCGAGAGCCGCGGCTCCCACCCGAGCAGGGTGCGGGCCTTGTCGATCGAGACGAACGAGTCGCGATACGCGGTGCGGTAGTGCCACTCGGCGAGCGGCGAGAGATGGGCGAGCTCGAGCCCTCGCAGCACGAGCTCCGCCGGCTTCGCCGGGATCGGCCGCAGCCGCGCTCCCGAGCCTGCGTGGGCGCAGAGCGCTTCCAGGTCCTCGCGCACGGTGCCGAACACGCCGGCGCCGACGTTCAGCGCCTCGCCCGCGACCGGCGCGTCGAAGCAGCGGACGACCGCGTCGACGAGATCCTCGACGGCCAGGAGCTGGTAGCGGTTGGAGCCGTCGCCGAGGATCGGAACGCGCCGCCCTTCGCGGATCCAGTCGAACAGGATCTCGAAGACGCCGAGCCGCTCGGGACCGACGAACGTCTTCGGCCGCACGATCACCGTCTCGAGCCCGCGCCGCGCGAGGTCGGCGCACAGCCGCTCGGCGTCGATCTTCGACTCCCCGTACCAGCCGACGCCGACGAGCGGGTCGGTCTCCTCGATCGGGTGCTTCTCCGGCACGCCGTAGACGGCGGTCGACGAGATCACGACCGCACGCCGGACACCGGCCTCGAGCGCCGCCGTGAGGACCTGGGCCGTTCCCTGGACGTTGACCGAGCGGATCGCGTAGCGCGAGCTCTGGATCGGGAGCGCTGCCGCCGCGTGGACGACGACGTCCGCGTCCGCGACGAGCTTCCGGACGTCCGCCGTCACGCGCACGTCGCCGCGGATCTCTTCGACGACGCCTTCGAGCCGTGCGTCGTCGAGCGGCGCGAGGTCGAGGATCCGGACGTCGGACCCGTCGGCGACGAGCCGCCGCGCCACGTGCAGGCCGAGGAAGCCGGCACCTCCGGAGATCGCGACGCGCATCTGGCGGAGGCTACTTCGAAGCGCGTGCCGCCTGCGTCGGACCGGCGACAGCGCGCGGCGGCGGCGCGGAGTTGACGAGCACGGCGGCGACGAGCAGGACGACCAGCGCGATCGTGCTCTCGCCGAGCAGGCTGCGCCGCAGGCCACCCGGCATCTCGCCGCGCTCGAGCCTCGGCCGGACGACGAAGTGGTGCAGCGCGCCCCAGGCGAGCGCGACGCAGACGATCGAGATCTTCACGAGCAGCGTCCGGCCGTAGCCGCTCGACCAGAGATCCGACACGGTCGGGAGCCGCAGGATGCTGAGGTACGTCCCTGCAAGCACGAGCACTGCGACCAGCACGGTGGCCAGCCGGGAGAAGTTGAGGAACGCCGGCCGCCGCAGCTCGGGCGCCAGCGGCCAGACGATCAGACCGAGCGAGACGAGCCCGCCCGCCCAGAGCGACGCGGCGGAGAGGTGCGCGTAGTCGGCGAGCTGGGACAACCACGACGAGTTCGGCTCGACTGCGGAGTGCCCGGACAACGAGAGGCCGGAGGCGAAGCCGAGCCCGATCGCGAAGGCGAGCCACAGCAGCTTCAGCCTCTCGAACGCCCACGAGAGGAAGACGAGGGCGGCCACGAGCGCGAAGCCGAGCGTCATCGCGACGAACGCGACGCCGAAGCGTGTCTTGTTCGCGAACGGGGAGAGGTCGCCGTACATCAGGTCGACGAACGGCAGCTGCAGCGCGTCCTCGGCACGGAGGATGAAGGCGACGATCCCGACGTCGATCGCAGCGAGCGCCCCGAAGCCGGCGACGACGTGCAGCCAGTGCGAGGCCCGTTCGGGAACCTCACGCCCGCGCAGGATGACGAGCCGCATCGCGAGGCTGCCGAGCACGAGCGCCAGGCACACGAAGTACGCCCAGCGCACGACGTCGTCGCTCCAGGTCGGACCCGAGGCGCCGTACGCGGAGGTCGGAGGCGGTGCCGCCACGCCGTAGCCGAACGTGTAGAGGCCGGATGCGACGTGGCCGTCGGAGGAGAGCACGCGCCAGCGGACGGTGTACCCCGCGCGAACGAGCCCGTGCAGCGCGACCTCGACCGTGCGGTGGTCGCTCCCGAAAGCGGGCGGGCCCGAGACCATCCGACCGTCTGCGGCGAACACATCGAGCGTGTGCGGAATGATCCCGACGGACTGGTCGAAGCGGAGGACGACCTGGCGCGGCACGGCGTTCTGCCGCGACTCGATCGCCGGCGTCGCCTTCTGGAGGGTCGCATGGGCGAGCGCGCTCGCCGGCAGCGCGAGCGCGGCGAGCGCCGCTGCCGCAGCAAGTGCGGCCCGGCGCCTCACTTCGGGATGCCGGCGAGCGGCGAGAGGTGACCGAAGATCGGCGCGATGTCGCGGTCGCAGTAGAGGAGCACCGCAACCGCCACCCAGGTGAGCGCGAAGCCGGCGTTGAAGACGAACGCGCGCGGCTTGACCGCCTGGCCGATCGGGAAGATCGCCGTCACCAGGAGGACCCAGCCGAGGACGTGGTGGAGGAACGCAGCCCGCGAGAAGAACCATGGGTTCTGCTCGTGGATCAGGAACGCGGCGCCGCTGACCGCCATCGCGCCCGAGACGGTCAGCGCCCACCAGCGGCTCTTCAGCTTGCCGCGCACGACCGCGATCTGCGCGCCCCCGGCGATCATCGCCATCTCCGCCCACGAGGCGTGCGCGACCATGTGCAGGGTCGAGTTCGTGTAGAAGACCGACACCGGCCAGAGCAGCACGCCGATCATGAACGCGAGCGACGGCCAGAGGTACGCGCGCCAGCGCCGCCGCCGCCAGATCTCCTGGCCGACGATCGCCTCGGCGAGCAGGATCAGCCCTAGGAGCAGGATCCCCGAGGCGAACAGCCAGTGGACGATCTCTGCCCGCGGCGTCATTCGTCGCCCCGCAGGTCTTCGACGATGCCCGGTGCGATCAGCGCCGCGAAGACGATCCCGACGACGATGACGAGCAACGGCGGCTCCACGAGCCAGTCGTAGAACCCCTTGCCCGCCGGATGGAGGAACGCGAGCCGGTACGGCTGCGCGATCGCCCAGACGACGCCGCCGAGCATCGTGAGCGGCCCGATCGCCTCGATCGCGACCATCCGCGGCGTGCGGCGCGCAATGCGCTCCTCCAACCGACCGACGTAGTCAGTGCTCATCCCGCGTCAGTCTGCACGCCTCCGGCGCTGCTGCGCAAACGGGAACGAGGCCGATCCGGTCGTCAGAGACCGTACGCCTCGAGCAGCTTGAGCCAGAGCTCGCTGCGGGTCGGAAACGACGGCACGGCATGCCACAGATCGTCGAGCGGCACCTTCCCGACGACGGCGATCGTCGCCGCGTGCAGCGCCTCCTGGATCTCGGGCCCGGTGAACGTGGCGCCGACGACGACCCCGGCGCGCTCGTCGACCACGAGCCGGGACGTCCCGGCCGCACCGCGGCCGACGAACGAACCGCCCGCGTTGCCGCCCGTGTCGACGTCGACGGCGCGGACCTCGAGGCCCGCCTCTCGGGCGCCCGCGAGCGTGTAGCCGACGGAGCCGACCTGCGGGTCGGTGAAGATCACGCTCGGAGACAGCACGCCATCCGAGCGGAGCGCGACCGACTCGCCCAGGATCGCGTCGGCGGCGAGCCGTCCCTGGTACTTCCCCATGTGCGTGAGCAGCACCCGCCCGTTGACGTCGCCGATCGCGTACAGCCACTCGAACCCCGGAACCCGAAGCCCCTCGTCCACCCGGAGGTGGCCGCCCGGCTCGAGGCCGACGGTCTCCAGGCCGATCTCGTCCGTCGTCGGACGACGTCCGAAGGCCGCGAGCACCTCGTCACCGACGACCGTCGTCCCGTCGTCGAGCTCGATCGTGATCTCGTCGCCGCGCTCGACCTTCGCCGCCGACGTGCCGAGCCGGATCTCGACGCCGGCCTCGCGCAGCCCCTGCGCGACGTGCTCACTCGCGAACGGCTCCTCCCGCTCGATCAGGCGCTCGCCGCGGTGGACGAGGGTGACTCCGGAGCCGAGCGCCGACCACGCCTGTGCCATCTCTACGCCGACGACGCCGCCGCCGAGGATCACGAGTCGCCCGGGCACCTCGCGCGAGGTCGTCGCCTCGATGTTCGTCCAGGGCCGCGCCTCCGCGAGCCCTGGAATCGGCGGCACGAGCGGAGTCGACCCGGTCGCGACGACCACCGCCCGCCGCGCGACGAGGACGTCGTCGCCCGCGCGGACCCGCCGCTCGCCGTCGAGCCGGCCGCGAGCACGGACGAGGACGATGCCGCGATCCTCGAGCCACGGCACTTGGCCGCTGTCGTCGAGGTTGCCGATCACCTGGTCACGGCGCTCGAGCACCGCATGCGCGTCGAGCTCACCGACCGTCACTCCCGGCACGCGGTGCGACTCGTGGGTCAGCTCGATCGGCCGCAGGAGCGCCTTCGAGGGCATGCACGCGTAGAACGAGCACTCACCTCCGACGAGGCGCGGCTCGACGATCGCGACCTCGAGCCCGCGCTCCGCGAGCCGGCCCGCGCAGACCTCGCCGGGAGGGCCTGCGCCCAGCACGACGGCGTCGAACTCCCGCCCCCTCACCGACCTCGCCTCATCGAGAGGGACGTTACGCCTTGCCGATCGTTCCCGTGTCGGAGATCGTGGCCCCCGACGACCCGAAGTCCTCCTGCGAGAGCTTGCGGACGAGAGGAAGCGCCGCACCCGACGGATCGAGTGCGGGTGTCCCCTCGCCGACGAGCCTCGTCGGCACGAGGTGGGCGTCCTGCACCGTGCCGTCGCCGCCGAGCGTCACGTGCAGGATCGCGCTCGTCGAGAGCGGCCCGCCGAGCCCGAACACCCGGTACCCGCCGAAGTTGCCGAGCGAGTACGCGATCAGCCGGTTCCGGTACCACTCCATCCCGCGGAGGACGTGCGGACCGCTGCCGACGACGAGGTCGGCGCCGGCGTCGATCACCGCGTGCGAGAACGCGAGCGCGTTGCCCCTGTTCTCGCCGAGGTAGTACTCCGTCCCGGGGATGACGTGCTGGTGGTCGACGCCCTCGGCGCCCGCGTGCATCATCACGATCACGACGTCGGCCTTCGCGGCGGCGCGCCGGACGAGACGCTTCGCCGCTCCGATGTTCGTCAGGCTCTGCGCCCAGGGATACGGGGCGAACCCGAGGAGGGCGACGCGGATCCCGTTCACCCTCTGGATCGTGATCTCGCCCGGGCGTCCGGTGTGCTCGAGCCCGTTCCGGTCGAGAGCCGCGACGGTCTGCGCCTCGGCGGCCGGCCCGTAGTCGTCGGCGTGGTTGTTCGCCAGGTTGAGCACCGTGAAGCCGGCACGCTTCAGCCAGCGCGCGTACGACGGCGGAGTGTGGAACGCGTAGCACGAGGAGCTTCCCGCCGAGCACTTCGACCTACCGACCGTCGAGAGCGTCCCTTCGAGGTTGCCGAGCGTGACGTCCGCCCGGAGATCGCCGTCGACGGCGCTGAAGAAGCTCGCGCCGCCGTCGGGCGGGAGGTTCGGCGTCGAGCCCATCACCACGTCGCCGACGGCGGCGAACGTGAACGAGCCTTTCGGCGGCTCGCGGACCGGCTTCGGCGCCGTCGTCTGCGTCTGTGCCGCCGCAGCGCTGGTCGGCGCAGGCGCGCCGTCGTCGAGGAGCGCGAACAGTCCGGCGAGCACGACGACGACTGCGCCGGCGCGGAGAAGGAGCCCGATCACGCGCATCGCCGGGCCCCCGGACGTGCGGCTAGCGCCGGCCGCCGCCGAAGAACACGAGGAGGTAGTAGGCGAGCGTCGCGACCGCCGCGAGCGCGCCGGCGACGTACGTCATCGCCGCGGCCGTCAGCACCTTGCGCGCACCCTGATGCTCGCCCGTGGTCACGAGCCCCAGCTCGGTCATCTGGACGAGGGCGCGCCGTGACGCGTCGAACTCCACGGGCAGCGTCACGAGCTGGAAGAGGACGATGGCCGCGAAGAGGACGATCGCGATCTTGACGAGCCCGAGAGCCTGGGTGACGAAGCCGATCAGGAGCAGGAACATCCACGTGTTGGACGCGAACGCGACGACGGGGAAGAGCGCCGAGCGGATCTCCATCGGCTTGTACGCCTTCGCGTGCTGGATCGCGTGGCCCGACTCGTGCGCCGCGATCGCCGTCGAGGCGATGGAGACGCCGTCGTAGACCGGCTGCGAGAGGAACAGCTTCCGCTTCGTCGGGTCGTAGTTGTCGGACAGCGGCCCGCCCGCCGCGCGCTCGATCGAGATCGCGTGCAACCCGTTTCGATCGAGGATCTCACGCGCCGCCTGCGCCCCGGTGAGCCCGTTCGCCACCGGCGCCTGGAGCTCGCGGCCGACCGTCGTCTTCAGCCAGTGCTGGACGACCAGCCCGAGGATGAACGGCGGGATGACGAAGAGGAAATAGACACCGAAGCCGTGCATTGCCTGGACTCAGGCTAGCGCACGGTCAGGCGTTCATGACAGTCCTGGACAGGTCCCCGCCGTGGACGAAACGCGTTCTTAACGAGAGGACGCGGCCCGCCGCTCGTGCTCCTCGGCACGCGCTGGGTCAAGCCTCGGCACGAAGCTCGTCGAGCGCCCGTCCGAGCGCGTCGACCGCCACGGCGACGTGCTCGTTCTCGACGATCAGGGGCGGCGCGAGCGCGACCCCGTCCGGGATCCGCCGTGTCAGCAGGCCGTTGTCGCGCGCCAGCTCGAGCAGTCTCGACGGAGCGTTCGGCGACGAAGCGAGGAGCTCCGCCGAGAGGCCCACTCCGGCCATCAGCCCGACGCCGCCGCGCACCTCGCCGACGAGCTCGTGCGAGGCGAGCGTCCGAACGTGCGCGTAGAAGCCCGCCTCGATCTCCTGCGCCCGGTGGACGAGGTCGTCGCGCTCGAGCAGCTCGATGTTGGCGAGCGCTGCCGCGCAGCACGTGGCGTGCCCGCTGTACGTCGGGCCGTGGTAGAAGGTGAGGCCCTCGCGCTCCCAGAACTGCCGGGCGACGCTCGGCGCAGCGATCACGCCCCCGAGCGGCAGATAGCCGCTCGTCACGCCCTTCGCGAACACGATCAGGTCGGGCTGCAGCCCGTAACGCTCGACGCCGAACCACGTGCCGAGCCGGCCGAAGCCGCAGATCACGGCGTCGGCGATCGTGAGGATCCCGTGCGCGCGGCAGAGCTTCTCGACCCCCTCGAGGTAGCCGGGCGGCGGCAGGTGAACGCCGCCTGCGCCGATCACGGGCTCGAAGACGACCGCGGCGAGGGTGTCGGCGCCGAGGCGCCGGATCTCGGCCTCGAGCGCGTCGACGGAGTCGTGCTGGACCCGCGAGGTCTCCTCGACGAGCGGCTCGAAGCCCGCTCGATACGGCATGCCGAGAATGCTCGTCGCGATCCCGTGCGTGCCGTGGTACGCACGCTCACGGCTGATCAGATGGCGCCGTCCAGGCTCGCCTCGGCTCGTGTGGTAGAGGCGGGCGAGCTTCGCAGCCGCCTCGATCGAGTCCGCCCCGCCGCTCGTCAGGAACACCTTGGAACCCGGCTGCGGCGCCAGTGCGGCGAGTCTGTCCGCGAGCTCGAGCGCCGGCCTCGTCGCGACGTCGCCGAAGACGTGGTACGTCTCGAGCTGCGCGAGCTGGGCCGTGACGGCTTCGAGGATCTCCCGCCGCCCGTGCCCGACGTTGCAGTACCAGAGGCTCGCGCTGCCGTCGAGGTAGCGGCGGCCCTGCTCGTCCCGGACCCAGACGCCCTCGCCGCCCGCGATCACGAGCTCCCGTCCGCCGACGACGGACATGTCCGCAAATGGATGCCAGAGCGCGCCCACCGGCGGCGCAGGTTACCGGCCGGCTGGACATCTCGTTCGCGACGGACGTAGACTCGAGGCCCGCTCGGCGTGGGCAGGTCGGGCTGTCTCGATCGGAGGACGGCATGGGTCTGCTCGCGGTTCGTGTGTCGCTCGTCGCCGGGATCGTGGCCGCGCTGGTACTGGCACCGGCGTCGAGGGCGACGCCCGCCGCGTCGCCCTCGAAGACCAAGTGCCCTGCCGCGTCGGTCGTCGGCGGCGCGCTCGGCCTGAAGCTCGAGGCGCCGACCAGTCAGACGTTCCCGTACGCGAAGATCTGCCTCTACAAGGGGTCGGGCGTCGTCCCGACGAGGATCGAGTTCCAGCACGACACGTCGTCGACGTTCGCCGCGGGCCAGAAGGGGGCCGCGGCCCTTGGTCCGGTCGTCAAGGTGCACGGTCTCGGGAAAGCCGCGTACGGAACGAAGTCCGGAGGGTTCCTCGCCGTCTTCCTCGACGGCGAGTCGATCAGGATCACCGCCCCGCTGATCTCCCTGAGCAGGCTCGAGTCGCTCGCCCGGAAGCTGATCTGACCGCGCCCGTTCCTTACACGGGCATCACGTCCGGCGCGGTAGGTTGCGCGTCGTGAGGAGGGTCGCGCTCTGTGCCGCGTTCGTGGCCTGCACCGTCGCCGGCGGCGCGCTGGCCGCGTCCTCCCTCCGGGTGAGCCTGCAGACGCAGGGACACACAGTGCCGCCAGGAGGCGCGTGGGCGTACTACCTCCGCGTCTCGCAGGGGAATCGGCCGTGGCGGGGAACCGTCGACATCTCCGTGCGTCGCCCTACCGGCAAGCTGGTCGACGACGTCGGCCGCTTCGCGATCGACGGCACGCTGCTTCGCAGCTACGTCTGGAACTCGGCGGACAAGGGCACCTACGACTTCACGGTCACGGTCACACAGGGCGGCAAGACGCTCCGGACGATCACCTACCCCGTGCTCGTCCGGCACGGCTGACCTGCAGACGCAGACACGCCGCGTCGTCGCGCCCGCGGCCAGATCGCTGCGTTCCACTCGGCCGACGCAGCCGGTCGTGCCGATGCGGACGAGCTCGTCCCACGCGCCGGTGACGCGGAACGCCGATCCGGGAGGGCAAGGTGGTCAATCGCTTCGGCTCGGCCCCCTCGTCGCCTAATGTTCCGGTCGGGTGGAGATTCCGCTCCTCAACCTCTCCTCTGTGCTGCACAGCCGGCTCGTCGATCGGGCGGGCGAGAAGCTCGGTCGGGTCGACGACCTGATCGTCCGCCTCGCGGATGCGGGGTACCCGCCGATCACGGGACTGAAGGCTCTGATCGGGGGTCGAGAGGTGTTCGTCCCGGCCGAGCTGGTTGGCGAGCTGGCGCCCGGGACGGTTCGGCTGCGCGGGGAGAAGGTCGACTTGGGCCGCTTCGAGCGGCGGCCGGGTGAGGTGCTGCTGCGCCAGGATCTCCTCGGGCGGCGGCTGATCAACGTCGTCGGGGCGAGGCTGATCCGTGCCGACGACCTCGTTCTCGGCCTGGTGGACGATTGGTGGCGCGTGGTCGGCGTGGACATGGGCATCCGGTCCATGGGCCGGCGGCTGCTGCCGGCGCCGTTGCGCGCACGGGTCGCTGTGCGGCCGTTCTTGGATTGGGAGAGCGTGGAGCCGTTCGTCGGCCACGTGCCGACCGCACGTTTGCGGATGGCGTTCGGCCGGCTGGCGAAGCTTCACCCTGCGCAGCTGGCCGATCTCGTCGAAGCAGCCTCCCACGAGGAGGGAGGGGAGATCATCGAGGCCGTCCGTGCCGACCGAGAGCTCGAAGCCGACGTCTTCGAAGAGCTCGACCCGGAGCATCAGGTCGAGTTCCTGCGGGAGCGTGGCGACGACGAGGCGGCGAGGGTGCTCGCCTCGATGGAGGCCGACGACGCAGCCGATCTTCTCGGCGAGCTCGAGCAGGAGCGACGCGAGCCGCTGCTGAAGCTGCTTCCCTGGCGCCAGCAGCGGAAGATCCTGACGCTGCTCGGCTACAACCCGGCCACTGCCGGCGGGCTGATGAGCCCCGACTTCGTGGCGCTCTCGGAGTCGAAGACCGTCGAAGAGGCACTCGCAGCGCTCCGCCGCACCGATCTGCCGGAGGAGACGATCACGACGGTGCTCGTCCTCGACTCGGATCAGCACTTGAGCGGCGTGGTGTCGGTGGTGATGCTGCTGAAGCAGGAACCGTCGCTGAGCCTGAGCGCCGTGAGAACCGAGCCGCCGCTGACCTTCGAGCCCGACGACGAGCTCGTCGAGATCGCGATGAAGATGGCCGATTACGACCTGACCATCGCACCGGTGATCGACGAGCAGGGAGCGGTGCTCGGCATCGTCACCGTGGACGACCTGCTGGAGATGATGATCCCGGACGACTGGCGCCGCCGTGCGAGCGCCCTCAGCAGCGAGTAGCCGGACCGCTACCAGTGCCGGGCGGCGTTGCCTGGTAGGCTCGGGTCGCTATGGCAAGCCTGATCACGAGCGGACGCGCAAGGGTGTCGATGGACGCCGAGAGCCCAGGAAGTACCAGCTTGCGCGCCCGCGTGCCGGCCTGCTAGCGCCGATCGCCTAGCCGCCGACCTCCACCCGGGCGCGCACGGACAGACCCACGCCCGCTGAGACGCCGCGGGAGGAGGTGAACGCAATGGCAGAGCCGACGGTCGAGGCCTCGGAGACCGGGCTGGAAGTCCGGCGGGCGCCGCCCGTCCTCGACGAGGCCCACATCGGGGACATCAAGGG